>ERZ795046.6-NODE-6-length-286069-cov-11.542369_pt1 | contig 286069 bp, 219 predicted proteins | sample MGYA00375130_ERZ795046 | MGnify/ENA primary metagenome ERZ795046 (study PRJEB30175, sample SAMN05720202) | activated sludge metagenome | isolation source: anaerobic digester from wastewater treatment plant | place: Japan | collected 2015-05-15 ... | reverse complement strand
CTAGCCGCCGCCGTCGCCGCCGCCGTAGCCGCCGCCATAGCCGCCCATGCCCATGCCGAAGCCGCCCATGCCATAGCCGCCCATGCCGCCCATGCCGAAGCCGCCCATGCCCATGCCGCCCATGCCCATACCCATCATGCCGCCCATTCCGAAGCCGTTGTCCTCGGAACGGAAGCTGGGGATGCGGATGAGCAGGTCGCTCACGTCGTAGACACGGGTGCTGGTGTTCTGGTCGAGGTCCTCACGGGTGCTGATGCGAACGATGCCATCGATGATGTCATAGTCAAGGGCGGCTTCCGGTCCGCCGACGTTCTCGAGCAGCAGGCGCAGGATGGTTTCGAATTTCGTGTTCTGCAGGCTGATTCCCAAGGTGTCGGTGGTGCGGTCGATGCCCAGAATGCCCAACGCGTTCCAGTTCACGTCGACGGACACGCCGCTCTGTTCGCGCAACCAATTCAGCACTTCCTCGAAGCTTGTGCCTTCGGGGAAATCGATGCTGGGAACGCTTTCCCGCAGCCGTTCGCGGGTACGACGATCCGCTTCTTCCTCACCGGTGAGACCGGCCCCGTAAGGGTCGCGCTCGGTGATGATCCGCCACTCTTCGTCGCTCGGATAGGCGATGATCTTGTCCCCGGCTCCGGTCACGTTCGGAATACGGGTCGATTCGCCTTCCTGCAGCGCCTCAGCCATCTTGGCGAAGATGGCCTGGCGGTCTTCCCGCTGCTTCTTGACCAGCGCGGCGTCTTCCATGATGTCGAGCATGAACTGGGCCCGTTCATAGCTCGGGTCGATGACCAGGATTTCCCGGAGCAGTTCGGCCGCCCGCTCGTACTGCCGCTCGCGGCGAAGTTCCATAACTTGGTCGAACAACTGTCCCACACGCTCCTGCCGCTCCTGTTCAGCGCGCTCACGACGCTGCTCCTCCAGCTCGCGGGCGGCCCGCCGCTGCTCGGCCGCCTCGGCCTGCTCGAAGGCACGCTGCTGGCTCTCGATGAAGCGGGCGAGCGAATCGAGCTGACGCATCAGTTCGCTGTATCGCTCAGGGGGCTGGAAGTCACGGCGGGCTGATTCGACCTGGCGACGGGCCAATTCGAGCCGTTCACGAGCAACGTCGAATTGGCGGGCTTCGATGGCCTGGCGGATGTCGCGTTCGTTCTGGCGGAAGAGCACCTCGACGCGCTGGGACACCGCGCGGCGCCGCTGTTGCACTTCGTCGAGCAGCCCGGGCTGGCCTTCAGCCCGGCGGTACTGCCGCACGAGTTCCAGGCCGCTCAGTGCTTCCGGCATGTTGGGCACAATGCGCAGAGCTTCCTGGAAGCGGAGCTCAGCCGCGTCCAACTGGCCGCGGCCCAGGGCCTCGTTGCCCGCGCGAACCGCCTGGGCAGCCAGACCGGCGTCACTCGCCGGCGCGGCCGCCACCGGAGCCGCCTGCGGCGCGGCCATCGGCGGACGCGGAGCGGGCTCGCCCGGGCCGGAGACGAAATCGCGGTTCACCTGCACGGCGGGCTGGGTGGCTGCGGCCGCCGCCGGACGGGTGGCCGGGCTGGCGAGCCGCGACTCCAGTTCTTCCTGCCGAGAGATGGTGGTCAGCCCGTTGCGGGCACGGTTCTTCTGATCCTCGGTGGCGTAGGGATTGTTCTGCACCGCCCGGAACAGCGCCGCCGCCCGAGTGCGATCGTTGGCTTCCAAGGCGGACTCCGCGTCCTGCAGATCGCGCCGCGCCTTGTTCGACTGATTGATCGCCACCACCACTTCTTCGACCAACTCCCCGCGGGTGCGGTTCTGCTCAGCCGTCAGTTGGTTGGGCTCGATCTCCATCAGCAAAGCCTTGGCCTCGTCGTACTGGCCGGCTTTGAACATCGAGGCGGCTTTGTCCAGCTTTTCCGCCGCGGTTTGGGCCAGGCCGGGAGAGCCCAGCATGCCTACGATCATGGTCGTCACAAACCATCGGGGAAGATTCCTGCCCGTACTCAAGGAAGGCCTCCTTAGTCTGCGCCTGCGGGAGCCACCAGGGCGGGGACAGACCGATCGTGGACGGAGCGTGGCACACTCCACCCTCAGGTCCTCTCAATGCGGTGACCGCGCCACTTACCCTTTCCCATACGAACGACAAAAGGGACAACTACTCGTCAAGCCCATACAGGGCCGGCGAACGCCGCCACTTCGCCGGCCATGCACGCCAAGTCTTATTCCCCCCGTCGCTTCCGACGCAAAGCTTACCTCAGGTCGGACCCGGACGCCAGTCCAGGGCACCGCCCCATGCTCCGCTTACGACGTCGGCGGGCCCCGCGCCGGGCCCGATCAGGCGGAAACTCCGCCGCAGACGGAGGTTAGGTCAGCGATCGTCTTCCGTGAACCGGCCGCCGGGACGCACGCCCCGCGGAGGGCCATATCGATCCAGGCGACCGCCCGGGATGCGCCCCCCGCCGCCGCCCGTCGGAGTGATCATCTCGCGGCCCGCCCCCTCCCTGGGCGGCGCGAACTCCGACGCCATCTCTCGACGTCGCTTCACGTCCTCGGCCACGAGGTGCTCTTCCACCTCGCCGTCGCTGCGCACGAAGAGCACCGCATCCGTCGGCTGCGGGTTGCGATACTGGATGGTATTGCGCACGAGACTGCGCTCTTCGTACGGGACACCCTGATCGACCAGGACGGCCACCGCGTCATACTTGAAGCTCTTGAGCCGCTCCTGAAAGGCCACCGGCTGTCCGAGGCCAATGCTCTGATTGGTGGTCTTGTCCCACTGGCCGTTCGCCCACTGGTTGATCTCGACGGCGATGGTCTGTTCGGAGCGAATCTGCGTGCAGAACAGATACTGGATCGGCTTGAGCCGCACCGGGTCCGACCATTCAGACCACTCGCCCGCGAGCACCAGTTTGGCCGCATCTTCCGGATTCCGCAACTTGTCGATCTGACCGGCGTGCAGGTTGAGTGCCCAAATTCTGACCCGGTAGCGGTACGTCTCGCCCGGCTCGGCGCCGAGGTCGGTCACCCACAACAGGTCGGTGTCAGGACCGAGTGTCGCCTCCTGAGCTTCCAGTCGCCGGTTCCGCTCCTGCTCGATCCGCTGCCGCAGCTCATCGACCCGCGGAGCCAGTTGGTTGGCCAGTTCCTGAAGGTCGGTGCGCTGCTTGGCCGTCAGCGCGGTGTTGTTCTCCATCAGTGCCAAAATTTTGCTCTCGGCCTCGATGTAGTTGCCGGCCGCGATCAGAGCGTCGATTTCCTGCTTGGCCTTTTGGTAGTTCACCCGTCCCCCCTTGTCGCCGTCGAGGGCGGCGAGAGTGGGTGCGGGAACGGCGACGTTGTAATCCTGCGTCCAGTCGAACGTCGCCCCGTCGGGGAAACTATCCGGCACGCTCCACTCGGCCTGCATCTCCGGAGGCAACAACGGCTGGAACGGCGGACGAAGAATCTCGTCCTGCGTCCGCAAGGCCTCGGTCTTGAACCTCTCGAACAACTGGTACTCGTCGGGCGGCATGAAGGGCCGGCCGTTCTGAGTGTACATCTGCAGCGTTTTGGGACCGCTCAGGATCACCGGCGTGTAAGCGCGGGCCACCTTCTCCGTCGGACCCCAGTCGCCGCTGGGCAATCGCCGCTGGCGCTCCGCCTCCACCTGCGTGACGATCAACAGCTGCCGGTTCACCGGGCCGGGCGAGTACTTCGCCTTGATGAACGCCTCCTGCTGCGCGCGGCGGGGAATGGTCGCGAAAACGGCTGCCCACGACACGTCGCTGCTCTGCTCGGTGACGCGTGGCTCAGGCGCACGAGCCTGCTGCTCACCGAAGAGAACGACCTGAGGGGACGGCAATGTCACCTGTCCCTTGCCCGCGGTGCACACGGGCTTTCCGGGCGGCAGGATGCCCACGAGATCAAGTTGTCCCGACTGTTCGACGCCGAGTTCCAATCCGGGAACCGGAGGGGCCAACTGTGCGAACACCACCGGCAGATCGGTCGCGTTTCGTTGAGCCGGCGGCGATGGAGGCTTCCACTCCGTGACTTCTTTGGAGCCGGCGTTCTTGAGTCTGCCGAGCATCTGGGCCGCCTGCTCGTCCAGTGCGGGATAGAACGCAGACGGTCCGAGCGTCTCGCCGGACACCTCGATCACATAGGGGTCCTGGATGACGTACAGGAAGAGCATGGCCGCCAGCACGGCCCCCGCCACCCCGACTACGATCTTTTCGAGATGTCGCTCGGCGAAGCCGACGTTCTGCTTGGCCATAAGTCCACTCTCCTCGGACGAATGCGTATTCCCTTTGGTTGCGGCGGCGACGAGCGGAATTCCTGAGGTTCCGCGATGTTCTTCGACGCCGCAGAAAAGCGAAGTTTTTCGAGCCTCGCCCCGTCACGCGGGACGACACGCTTTTGGTTGCCGAACCCACGTGATCCGGTCAGTTGTCCCCCGGACCGAATCGTCCCCGTCGCGGTCCGTCCGGCCCATATCCCCGCGGACTGAAGCCGGGACCGAAGCCTCGATCTCCACCGATGCTGCCGCCGGCGGGACCGCCCACGGTGGGGCTGACCCAGGTGCCGGTTTTGATGGTTTCAGGCATCAGATCGACGTACTTCTTGTCGCCGATCGTGAGCGCGTCGCGCAGAATGCAATGCTCGACTTCGAGACGCACTCCAATGACCGGCGCCGGGCCGTAGATGTAGCCCCGCAACGTGGGGTCGTAGGGGATGGCCTCGTAACTGACGGACAGCGTGGTGTAAAAGCCGATCTTGCTGATCTCGTCCAAAACTCGCAAGAGGTAATTGGAGTCAATGACCAAGCCGATCGTCAGCGGGATCACGTCCAGGTTCTCGCCGGCCTGCCGGTTGGTGAACAAGCTGGACGACGGCGGCACCGGATCCAGCACGCTCTTGGCCTGCGAGTGCGAGATGCCCATTGATCGCCCGGATGTTCCCACATCACCGCCGGACGAAGCCTTCAACGGGCTGCCGGTGATGAAGTACACCAGACGCTTGACGGGCAGATTGCCCACCCAGCGATCCTGCTCGGGCAGTTGATTGGCCACCTCGGTGTTGAGCCGCGCGAGAGCCTGCAGGATGTCCTCCTGGATCCACAGGCTGCACTGGGCCTCCCACATGATTTCCGGCGAAGGATAGCGATCGGTGATCAGGGATCGCGGATCCAGCGATTCGTCCTTGGCGTAGCAGTAAATCTCGCGAGCCCGCTTGACGCTGGCTCCCGCGTGAGGATCCTCTTTGACCCATTCCTCTGGGCTCATGCCGTCGGGAATCTGGGCGGCCGCGCCGGGGAATCCGCCGGCCGCAGCCGGTCCGAATCCGGCACTAAAGCCGAACCGCCCTCCTGGTGCCGCCGGCGAACGGACACCACCCGGCATGGGCAACAGATTCGTGCTGGCCGCCGGCGTCTCACCTTCCTGCAGCATTTGCCGCTGCTTGGCCCGCAGGATCTGCTCGCGGAAATCGTCGATCTCCGCCTGGCCGGGCTCATCCTTGGCGTTGAGCAGAGCCAGCAAGGCAAGCCGCTTGCGGTCGCACTCGTCTTTGAACTCGGTGGCGTCGAAACGTTCCTTCGGCTCGGGGAAGACGTCCGGATGCAGCAGCGTGCGGGGCGTAGTCTTGGCCGCGGCGGCGAGAAATGCCTGCACGCTCCGATTCACCTCGGCCTGCTTGCGGCGCAATTCCTCGATCACGCGCTCGTTGGCCGCCTTGCCGGGAATGCCTTGCAACCCGTCATAGACCGACTTATCCGCGGCCAAGTCCGCCTGGGCCGTCGGCAGAAACATCCCCAGGAGGAGCAGGACGATGGACACCAGGGCCAGTGAGCCGCAGATCACGATCGTCAGGTTCGCCTTCACCCATTGCTGGATTTTTGCCATTTATCTCACCATCCTTGAACCCCGAGCGGAGGTCGATGGAACTCTGGTGTCCGTGTGCGGCTTCAACCGGCTCCACCGTCGGCGGGCGCCGGTGCGGGCTTCTCGCCCAGCACGACCGCGATGACCACTTGGAAGGCCCAGTCGGTCGCCGTGGACTCCTTCGTCACCGGATCCGTCTTGGGCGCGTTGAGCACCACCGACGGGATCTCGCCGGCGGACACGGTTCTTGCGCCGCCGGCGAAGCCGACGGGCCCGGTATCCGACCGGGAGACCTGCGACAGCGACCAGCCGTCAACCCACTGAACGGCGGCGACGTAGGCCTCTTTGTCCTTGGCCTTCTCCAGGTTGGCGAAAAAGTTCTTCTTGACGAACTCGTAATTCTCGGCGTGCGTGGTCTGGCCCGTCATGGTGATGATGAACCCGGGCTTGGCTTCACCCGATGGCGCATCGCCCGTGACGGCACCGCGGCGAGCCGCCGCCCGGCGAGCGTTGAAGTCGCTCATCACGTCCGGCGTGAACTCGCTGGTCATCCCGGTGATGAAAATCTGCTTGCGTTTCGGCCGGGCGTAGGCCTCGGGATTTGAGGCGATCAACTCACGGTAGGCCTCGGGCCCCTTGCGCATCGCCTGGTTGAGTTGTGGATCCACCGGCAGCGCCGAGTGAATCATGCGCAGGATCGCCGGCCAGACCGACTTCTGAGCGTGCAGCGACGCCACCCGGTCGGCCTCGGAGATCAACTGGTCGTTCATGGACAGCAGCTTTCTCGTGATCTCGTCGAAGTGATTCGAGAGATTGATCACCGTGGTGGCCCGATCGACCGGCGTAGCGCCCGCAATGGTGGCGCTGTTGAGGGCGGCGATGGCGTTCGGATCGACCTTGGGGTTGGTCTGCTCCTTGTCGTTCGGATCGTAGACGACGTTGAAACTCTGGGCGGTGCCGGTCGCTTTGGCTTTTTCGATCACGCTGGCGTCGCTGAACGTTCGTCCCCAGACCACCAGCGACGAGAGGACCAGACACGCGGCCGCTCCGTAGAACCAGGGCGTCTTGCGGCGCCAGACCACTTGCTTGGCGATCTCGGGCGGCAGCAGGTTGCTGGTGATCTGCCCCTGCCCCAGCCCCTGCAGGGCCAGGCCGTAGGCCACACCGAAGCTCATGAGGTTGTCCACGAGCACCGGCGCGTTCGCCACACCGCTGACGTTCAGCTTGTTGAACGCCGCGGGCCGCACAATATCCATCCCCAGGTTTTGCTGTAGGAACTTCTGCAGGCCGGGCAGCTTGAAGGCCGCCCCCATGGCGATGACCTTGTTGAGCCGCACGCCTCGCCGCGACGAGGTGAAGAAGCCGATCGATCGCTGCACCTCGGCGACCAGGTCGGCGAAGACCGGCCGCATGGCCTGGAAGATCTGGCGAGCGTATTTGCTCTTGGCGGCATCGCGCTTGAGATTCTCAGCCTTGCGGAACGAAACCTTGAAGGTCTTGGACAGGGCTTCGGTGAAGTTGTTGCCCCCGATGGGGATGTTGCGGGTCCACAGGCTGCCGCCTTCGACCACGATGAGGTCGGCGTTTTGTGTGCCGATGTCCAGGATCGCCACCGGTTCGCTGCCGACGATCCCGTCGTAGACCAGAGCGTTGTAGAGCGCCAACGGACCGGACTGCACAGCCGCCGGCTCGAGGTTGAAACCGGCCACGAAGTGCAGGTGGTTGCGGAGCAGTTCGCGCCGCATGGCGAAGATGCCGACCTCCGTCTCGCCCTCGCCCGAGGTGAACGTCTGGTAGTCCCAGATGACCTCGTCCATGTCGAACGGAATCTGCTGCTGGGCTTCGTACTTGACGATCTCGGGGATTTTCTTCTTGTCGACGGGAGGTAGCTTGCTGAACCGGGCCAGCGTGTGTTGACCGGGCACGCCAACCACGATGGTTTCCTTGGACAGATCGTGCTGATCGAGAAACTTTTTCATCGCTTCTTCGACCAGCGCGGTGCGGTCCACGTCGGGCTGGGACAGGATCTTGGGGTGTTCGATATAGACGTATTCGATGGCGTCCAGCCCGTTTTCGCCAGGCTGAACCCGGATCGCCTTCAGGGCGCATTGCCCTAAATCGATACCCCAAACCGGTTTACTCGCCGCCATAGGCCTCTCCTTTGCCGCCGGCCAGGCGGGTTCGCCGAACCTGCCAGGTGTAAGCCGGTCTGCGGTGGCGCTGTGTTGTGAGGATTGGCAATCGACAACCTCCCCGGACTACTCGAGGCGACCCGCCGATCGCGTTGTTCGCGGCCGGCCGACAACCCGTCAGGGATGATGAGGAAACGGTATGACCTCGGTTCGCGTGCGTCCTGACCCCGTGCTTGGCGGCGAGGGCCGCGCTAACAAGAACAGGACCGTTGTTGCCGCGTGCCACGTCCCACGACAAGTATTCAGGCCGGACGGGGACTTGTCAAGCAACGCACCGGCCAGCGTTGACACCGGGTGGGGCCCGATTAGAATGCCGCGAGTCGATGGGCATATGCGGCGGAAAAGCGTGGTCCCGCCGGTACGGCCGCCCGTCGATCCACCCTCGAGAAGATCTGATCAAGGAGTCTGGATGCCCCTGTCAGGGTGGTCCCATTGCGTCAAGCGGTTTTCCGGGTTGTGCGCGGTGCTGCTCCTGCTGGGCTGCGAGCCGAAAACCGAGCCGCCGGTGCAGAACGGCCCGTCGCGTCGAGCCGGCGAAATTGCGGCCGCCCGTCTGACGGAATCTCCGTCTCCCATCCCTCCGCGCGATCTTCCCGTGCGGCCCGCCGGCCCGGCCGAGACGCAGCCGGCCAACAATTATGAGGAGATCGTCGTTCAGGTCCCCGATCCCGGGGATGAGCTGCAGGCGGTCCAGGCGGAACTCGACCGCATTCCGGCAGAGCTCGAGCAGATCGACAAGGAACTGGCCGTCTCGGATATCACGCCCATTCAACGACAGATTCTCCAGGAGAAGCGAACCAGTCTGCTGGAGCGGCAGGTCGCGTACCCCCAATTGATCAAGCGTCTGGAGAGCATCCGCCGGCCCAACGTCGTCCGCCTCAGTCTGGAAGAGGCGGTCCGTCGGACGGTGCTCAACAGCCACGCCATCCAGGTGGCGGCCTACAACCCCGCCATCGAGTCGGGCCGGGTCGTCGAGGCCGAGGCGCAGTTCGACGCCGTCTTCTTCACCGACTTCACGTACGAGAAGCAGAACCGTCCGAGTGCTTCGCAATTGAGCGGGACGGACACGCAGACGCGAGTGTGGACGAGCGGCATCCGCAAGCTGCTGTCCAGCGGCATGCAGGTGCAGACCGGCTACGCGGTCACACGCACGGAAACCGACCTGATCTTCCAGACGCTCAATCCGGCGTACTTCAACCAGTACTTCGTCGAGTTCCGCCAGCCCATCCTCCGCGGGTTCGGCATCGACTTCAACCGTTCGCAGATCGAGCTCCGCAAGCTCGACCGCAGCATCAGCGAGGAGCAGTTGCGGCGGCAGATGCGGGAGACGATCTTCAACGTCGAGCAGGCCTACTGGCGGCTGTACCAGGCCCGCCGAAGCGTCAGCGTGGCCGCCCGACTGCTGACCAACCTGGAGACCATTCTCAACTCGCTGCGCGAGCGGCTCGATCTGGGTTACGACGTCTTCCGCGCCCAGGTCAAGCAGACCGAGGCCCGCTACGAGGTGCGGCAGGCTGACTTCATCCGCGCCCGCAACCAGGTCCGCAACGCCGAAGACGCGCTCAAGGCACTGATCAACGATCCCGATTTGAACCTGGTAGCCGACCTGGAGATCATCCCCACCGATCTGCCTCGCGTCGAGCCGCTGATCGTGGACGTCCTGGGCGAAGTGACGGCCGCCCTGTCGTACCGGTCCGAACTCCGGGAAGCGCGGTTGCAGATTGAGCAGGCGCAGGTGGCCATCGGCATCGCCAAGAATCAGGCCCTGCCGCGACTGGATGTGGTCCTGCGGTACACGGTCGACGGGCTGGGCGGCAATTGGGATCGCGCGTTCAAGCAGATGTCGAACAAGGATTTCGACGAATATCTGCTCCAACTGCAGTTCGAATGGCCCATCGGCAATCGCGGGCCGGAATCGGTGTTGCGGCAGGCTCGGCTCCGCCAGGCCCAGGCCATCGCTGCCCACCGGGCCCAGATTGAGAACGTGATCCTGGAAACGCAGACCGCCATCCGCGATCTGCACTCGGCATATGACCAGATCGGCCCTGCCCTGCGGTCGGCTCAGGCCAGCCAGGAACAGCTCGTTGCCACGCAACTTCGCCAGACGGCGCGCGACGTCGCCACCTTGCAGGTCGAGCTCGATGCTCACGAACTGCTGGCCAGCGCACGGCAGAACCTGCTCCAGGCTCTGGCCGACTACAACATCGCCATGATCAATCTCGAGCGGCGCAAGGGCACGCTGCTGATGTACAACAACATCGTGCTCAACGGCACCTGTGACGAAAGCCAGCTCGAGCCGTTGCGCCCCGTCGGGCCGTGACCCAAGAGCTGTGAGCTTTAAGCTGTCAGCTATGAGCCGGACGAGAGGACATCCTCTCGCAGGGGCACGTCCATCACGGGATATCGCTCCCAATTCGGCGCGTCAAAGTGCCACCATTCAGTTCCGTAGTTCTGGAAGCCCTGGCGCTCCATGGCCTCGATCAGCAGATCGCGATAGTAGCGGGCCTCGACGCTGCCGCCCGCGTAGTCGCGATGAGCTCGGTCGCTGAACTCGTCGTAGGCACTGGGCATGGGCAGTTCCCGCCCCCAGGCGTCCACGAGCGTGACATCGACGGCCGCCCCGCGGTTGTGCCGCGATCCCTTGGCCGGGTCGGCCACGTATCGCTCGTCCGGCATGACCTCCCACATGAGCTTCTGCACGCTCAGCGGTCGATACCCATCGTGCACCTTCAGGCCATAGCCCCGCTGAGCGAGGTCGTCCTGCACGCGGCTCAGTCGGTGGGCCACGCTTTCGCGAAGCAGACAGCGGTTGACCGGATATAGCGGCCGGCCCATGAAGTTGTCCGCGGTGGCATAGCGGATGTCGACCAGAATCCGCGGGTCCACGTCAGCAATGTCCACCAGCCGCTCGCGGCTCTGCGAGCACCCCGCCGCTGCCGCAAGTAGCATCGCCGCCAGAATTCCCACTCTTGACCGATGCGATCGTATTACGAGCATGTTGAGACCTCCTGCGAGCTGAGCCGCCCATCGTTATCGCCGCAACCGTGGCACGTGACAAGTCGTGACCCGTATCGCCACTTGAGCCCGGAGCGACCTGGCGATACCCTGCCCGGTACTCATCGGCAAGGCAGATACTGTGAGGCACGCTTCGGGCGTGCATTCGGCAGGAAGAATGCCTGTGCCGCAAGCACGGCTCTCATGTCATGGGCGATTCCTGCCGCCACCCGTGTCCAGCGGGCTCCCGAAGCCCGCGCTCAGAGGGAGGGGTCTCATGCGAAACGCATTCGCTGCGGCATTTGTTCTCTGGATTCCGGCAGGATTGACCGGCTGTGCGGCCCAGACGCGACAAATCGCAGTCGCCGAATACCACGACAAGGTGTACGCCTCCTGGCTGGGCCAGTGCATCGGGAACATGTACGGGCTGGCGCACGAATTCAAATACAACGATGAGCCGCGGACCGAGCCCATCCCCGGCTGGGCCGACGAGACGCTCCAGCGGATGCGCGAACATAACGGGGCGTTTAGCGACGACGATACCGATATCGAGTACGTCGATCTGTTCTGCATGGAGAAGTACGGCCCCGAGCCGACGTACGAGAATTTGGCCGAGTTCTGGAAGAAACACATCAACCGTTACATCTGGGTGGCCAACTACTCAGCCCGCGACCTGATGAACCGCGGCTACCTGCCCCCGCACACCGGCCGGCGCGGCATCAACACCAACTGGTTCCAGATCGACCCGCAGTTGGTGTGCGAAATCTGGGCCGTCACTGCGCCCGGCATGCTCGAATACTCGGCGGCCAAGGCCGACTGGGCGGCCAAGGTCACCAACGACCAGTACGGCACGCATCCGACCATCTGGTACAACGTGATGTGGTCGGCCGCGTTCTTCGAGTCCGACGTCGAAAAGCTCTGCCAGATCGGCTACGAAGCCCTGCCCGAGGACAGCATCTTCCGCACGGCCATTGACGATGTGCGACGATGGAAGGCCGAGCACGGCAGCGACTGGGTCGCGGTCCGCAAGAAGATCAAAGAGAAATATCACGACGGTGTGGGGCTGCCCGAAGGCACGTACACCGGCCGTGTCAGCGCTCTGCTCAACGGAACGCTGGGCGTGCTGGCATTGCTCTACGGCGAAGGCGATTTCGAAAAAACCATGAATTACGCGTGCATGGCCGGTTACGACGCCGACAACCAGTGTGCCACGCTGGCCGGCCTGGTGGCCATCATTCACGGCAGTCGGTCCTTGCCGCGTAAATACACGCACCCGGTAGAAGGCTGGACGCTGCCGCTCAACGACTTTTACAAGAATCGCACGCGGGACAACCTGCCGGACGGCAAGCTGACTGATATAGCCCGGAGAACCGCGAAGCTGGGCATCGACCTGGTGGTCGCTCACGGCGGCCGCGTCGAGGGCAGCGGTGATGACGCCGTACTGGTCATCAATACGGCAGCCCGGTTCACGCCACCGCTCGAGGTGCGCCTGTATCCCATCCGCCTGCAGCGGGGCGAGTCTGTGACCGTCGAGCCGGAGATCATCGGCGGCGACCCCAAGACCGCTCGCGTGGCCTCGATCGCCGGCGTGCTGCCGAGCGGTATGGACATCGCCCGCGACCAGCAAGGCCGACTGGTACTGACAGGCACACCTCGCAAGATCGGCGACTATGAGGTCGAGGTGCGCGTCGAAGATCGCACGACTACCCGCACAACGAAGCTGCCGTTGTTTGTGCGGGAGAAGAACCTCGCCCTGTCGGCGTCCAAGGTGCTGGCCGCGGTCACCAAGCCCACCGGCACCGGATCGCGGGACCGCAACGTCCTGCGCGACGAGATGCCCAAGCCCGCTTACGACAGCTACGACGGTGAAAACACGCTGGCCGAGGACTTCTACGGTTACGAGTGGGAACAGCCGGTGAGCGTCGGCCGCATCAAAGTCCAGTTCGGCCCCGTGTTCCCCAACGGCGGCTGGTTCGAGAGCGTGGCCATCCAATATCGCAGCGGCAACGGTGCTTGGACCGACGTGCAGAACCTGCGGCTCGATCCGCCGTTCAACGTCGAGCGGGCTCGCCGCGGCGAATTCCGCTTCGAGGCGACGTTTCAGCCGGTGACGACCACGGCCATCCGCCTCGTGGGCAAGCCCGGCGGCTCGGCCGAATTCACCAGCATCGCCGAGCTGTCCGTGCACGAGAAGTAATCCGACCCCGGATGGGTCGGCCGGCCTGCAGGCCATCGCGGCTTCACGCGCAGTAGCGAATTCCCAGAGTTTTGAACCGCGAATGTCCGCGGATCACGCTGTCACTTCAACCGGCTGGGGCGCGGGCGCCGGAGCGGCTTTCGCCCCGCCGAAGCAGCGCTCCAGGTGCGCGTCGGATGGGGGTCGCGTCAGCAGCGAGACCACCGCGGCCACCAGCGCTGAGATGGGCAGCGCGATCACGATGGGCTCGACCACCGGCCAGTTGGGATAGTCAACCAGGATGCTGTTCTTGCCGCCGGTGACCCGCTGGACGATACCGATGGCGCCAGCCTCGCTCGCCTTGACGAACAGCACCCAGAAGCCCGAGATGACAAAGCCGGTCACCATGGAGCAGATCGCCGCCACTCGCGTCATGCGTTTGAAGAACAGGCCGCCGATCAGGCTGGGCAGGAACGCCGCCGCACACAGACCGAAGAAGATGGCGGTCGCCCGAGCCACGATGTAGCCACCGCGGGCGTAGTACGAGAAAATCACCGCCACCACGATGCCCACGATCATCCCCAGCCGCACCACGTGCGTGCCGTGACCGCCCGCGTCGCCTCGATGGAACAACTGCTGGATGACATCTCGACCGAGGGCCGTGCCCGCGGTGTGGAACTGGCTGGAGATCGTGCTCATGGCCGCCGCCAGGAGCGTGAGCAGGAACAGGATGCCGAACCATTTGGGCATCGAACTGGTCACGTAGTTCGGGATGATGCTGTCGGGGTTGAGCATCCAATCGTTGCCCTTGCGAACGAGCGCTCGCGTGAAGCTGGTCGCCTTGGGCAGGATCTCGACCCGACCATCGCCGAGGTCGCGGATCTCGGCCTTGGGCAGGATCGCTGCCGCGGCGTCCAACCCCTCGGCGATAACGTGAAAGTCCGGCTCGTTGTCGTCGACCGTATCCACGTGCAGGAGCTTGCAGGGAAGCCGCTTTTCGACGTCGCGCTCTTTCTTGACGATCACGTCGGCCCTTTCGGTCACGCCGACGATGCGTCCGACGATCTTCTCATGCTTGTAGAAGTACACGTTGCTCAAGGCGCCGACGGTGAAGGCCACGCCGGTCATCATCAGGATGAAGAACCCACCGGTCAGGACGGCCCGGTTCAGTTCCCGCTTGCTCTTGACGGTCATGAAACGCACGACCAATTGAGGCTGGGCAAGCACGCCGATCCCCACGCCGAGCACAATGGTGGTAAACACGATGTACCACAGATCATACGGAGAAGGCGCATCGGCGGGCAGGCCGGCGGGCTTACCCCAGCCGAACGCCGGCAGCGCCGTCCAGCCGCGATGCCCAATGGCTTTGAACCCCACGAACACCTGGTCGGCCATGGCGGTCAGATCCGCGTGCCCCTGCCGAATACCACCCACGATCCAATACGCGCTGACCAGCAGGACGCCCATGCCCACGAACATGATTCCGCCCTGCAGCGCGTCGGTGTACATGACACCCTTGAGGCCGCCGGCCAGTACGTAGACGGCCACGATGGAGCTGAGCACGAGCACGGCCACGTGATAGTCGATCTTGAACGCCGCCGTAATGAACTCGGTGCCGCCAATGATGACGGCCGCGGCATACACGGGCATGAAGCAGAAGATGATCAGGCCGGCGAACACCTGGATGAACCGGCTGTCGTAGCGGCGTCCCAGGAACTCGGGAAAGGTATGGGCGTCGAGGCGATGGCCCATGCGGCGGACGGGCCCGCCGAGCACGACGAAGGCGATGAAAATGCCCACGAAGATGTTGAAGAACGTCAGCCATAGCACGCTCATGCCGAACAGGCCGGCCACGCCGCCAAAGCCGACGATGGCGCTGGTGGAGATGAACGTCGAGCCGTAGCTCAGGGCCATGATGAACGGATGGGCTTTGCGGCCGGCGATGAGATAGTCGGTGGCGTTCTGCGTACGGCGATAGCCCAACCAGCCCAGATATGCCACCACGGCCAGGTACAACACGACGAGACTGACTTCGAACGGCCCGATTGCTTGTGCCAGCATGAACAGATCACTCCGTCTACGAGCGGTGGGTTTCGACTCCGCCGATCCTCGCCTACAATCCGGTCAACACATCCGAAAAGCCGCGAGGTCAGTCCGATTGCCGGGCCTCGGCCTCGTGAGCGGCCCACTCAATGTCTTCGGCGGCGACCGAATCGTCGCCGCGATTCCAGTTGACGATGCCGTAGACCACACACAACAGCGTGCTGACTGCAGACAGCACATAGGCCAGCCATACGAATGGATCTTCGATCCCGAGCATTGGATTACCGCCTTTTTTAATGGGCCCGACAATCGAGATTCGGACGTGATAGAGAGGCCGATCCGGTGCGCCTTGTTTGAGTGGCGCCCGGGGGCTGACTCCCACCCCGTCACCGCAGTATACTGAAATTCCGGATCAGGCCAAGCGAGCTGTTTCTCATGTGCACAGATGTCCTGATATTGTGGCGCAGTTATTCGGCACGCAGGAAACAACAGGAAGGATCGGCGATCGACGTTTTACTGGGGACGCGAGTCCCGACGCCCGGGAGCCCGAATCATGATTCCCTTATCCGACCGGCAGATAGCAGCCTATTTCCAGCGGAGTTTCACGGCCGTCGACGGGCTGTGGTTCATGAAGCTGGAGGAGCGCGCCGACTTCGAGACCGCCCTGCAGGTGGACGAGGCGGTCTGGCGGATCATGCCCAAGATCCAGGCCCGCAAGCTGAAAGAGCTCACCGGCCTGACCGCGGGCATGGATGCCCTGCGGGAGTGCTTCACCACCAAGTTAAGCATCGAGGATTACGCCTTCGACCTCGCGTCCAACGCTGACGGTTTCGAGATCTCCATCGCTGACTGCCCGTGGGTGAACCTGCTCGTGCGATCCAACCGCCAGCATCTGGCCGACACCATCGGCCGGACCATCTGCACGGCCGAGCACGCCGTCTGGGCGTCGGAGTTCGGCGATACGATCCGCTTCGAGTTCGGGGAGCGGCTCTGCGCGGGCTGCCCGCGATGCGTCCTGCGCTTCCGCGAGACTCGGCCGACTTGACAGGCCGATAGGTGCGTGACAACGTGATCGCCATGGACAGTCTTTCGAGGCCATCACCGGGGCCGTTGAGCGGAAAGCTCCGTCTATTGGCTTGCCCGCGATGCGGCTATTCGTTGGAAGGGCTGCCCACCACGCACTCGTGCCCGGAATGCGGCTTCGAATACGATGACCAGACGTTCGTCCTGACCGGCATCTCGCGTGGGACCAGCAGCCTGGGCACGGGACGCAAGTGGCTCTGGGTGATCGTCGGATTGGTTGGCTACACAGGCTCGAACCTCTTTGTCCTGCTACTGATCCCCGGTTCCCAGCAATGGGCGGTGCTGGCCGGGGCCGCTCTATGGATCGGGCTCGTCGCCTATCTCGTGTCAAGCAGCAAGCGCGAACGCCAAGGCATCGAGACGTTCTTGTTCACCGCGGGTGGCTTCGGATACGTGGCCGACATGACCGGCCAGACGTCAACCGATGCCCGCCTGTTCACATGGCACGAAGCGGATACCGTTCTGGTAGACCGCAAGAGTTCGCAATGGTATCGCGTTCGGATCGGGCAGGGGGACGCACCGCTTCGCCACCTGCACCGCACGCTGCTCGACGTCGGTATCCGCTGCAACGCCGATACCGCCGCCTGGATCGAACACACCCTGTCTCAGCGAATCGCCGCCGCGCGCGGATCTGCTCCCAATTGATCCATGGATGGCAGACCGGCGGGCACGTACTCGGCGCGGCCGAAGCCGAGAATGGGGCAGAAGATGTAGGGAAGGAACAAAAGGCCCAGACCGAACAAGAATCCTTTCCCGAAATTCCGCGAAATCGCCACCGCCACTGCAACCCCGACGAAGAAGTTGACGATCGGGATGAACAGCAGGATGATCCACCAAATCGGCTTGCCGGCCAACGCGAGTACGAGGTTGTAAGCTGGGATCAGTACGCCCCAGCCCGGCTGATTCGCTTTCTCCAGCATTTTCCAACCACCGGCGACCATCAATCCCAGCAGGCTGAGTTGGAAGACAACCACGATCATTTCGGTCATTCCAGGTCCGTGCATGATGGTGCTCCTTTGACGCGGGAGAAGTGAATTGATGACCTTCGCACCCGTTGTCATCGCACGCGGTCGGATGAGCCGCACGGGCACAAGCCCGGCGGCTCGCGGTTTGCTGTCGTAAGCGTTGCGATCAGTCGGGCAACGTCTCGACGCGAATATTGCGGAAGTGGACCTCGCCGCCCTCGGATTGCAGACCGATGGGCCCCGCCACGACCTCGGCGTCCTTCGCTTCGTTGACGAGCTTGCCGTTCATGGTCACGCGCAACGAGCCGCCCTGAGCGACGACTTCGAGCTTGTTCCACTGGCCGGGCTCGTTCTCGGCCCCGGCCGCTCGGGCCACGCCGGTCAGATCGCCGCCCAATTCGTGTCCCTTCACCTGGCGCAGCCGCCCCTCGTCGCCGGCCAGCTTCATCCCGTGAAAGCCATACAGATCACCGGCCTTGCCGTGCTGGAGCTGGCACTCGAGGCAGCGCGGCAAGGGCATGGGCTTGCCATTCAGCCGCATGAGCACACCGCTGTTGCCCGGCTTTTCGCCCCCCCAACGGTACTCCAGGCTCACGCGGAAGTTTTTGAAAGCCTGCTTGGTGTAGATGTAGCCCATGGGCTCACCCTTGCAGACCAGCACGCCGTCCTTGACGCTCCACACGTCCTCCATGCCCGTCAGATGGTCGGCCAGGTAATATCGCCACCCGTCGAGATTGCGGCCATTGAACAGCTCCTTGACCTGTCCCGCTTGCTCAGCCGCCCGCCCATCCACCAGCAGCACGAAGCCCAGGGCCGCCACCGCGAGAGAAAGAACGTGTGCGTAGCGCATGATGACACTCCTGTGAAAAGATATTCCGCGCGTCAGATTACCGCCCCCGTCCGGCCCCGGCAACCAGCGGGCGCGTCGGTAGGCACACCCGGTCGGACTGAGTCCGCCGGGGCAAGCCCGGCGGCTCGCTTTTCGTGCTCCGACGCACGTCTCGCCGAGCGAGCGGTGGACTTGCCCCCGCTGTCTCTTTTCAAATGCAACCTGCTTTCCTTCTCGACACTACCTCAAACCGGGTCCGCAACCGCCGTTGCTTTTCCCTCTCATTTCACACACTTCTCGCGAAACCCGGCATCGGTACGCGCGAACAGCTTGAGTTATCCACGATGAGCGGTTAATTCTGATGGCGCGCGGCCTCGCGGAAGGGCTGCCGGCATGTTGAACACCGGCGGGGAGATCACATCTCATGACACGAAAAATCGGCTTGCCCCTGGGACTTTTCGGAACCGGGATTCTGATCGGTGCACTCTTCTTGCATGCTGCGGCCCCGCAGCGACCGCCGTGGTTGAGCGGCGTGGAATGGCCCGTCCCCAAGGCCATCGATCCGGGCGGGCTTGGCAAGCCGCCGTCGGACGCCATCGTGCTGTTTGACGGGAAGGACCTCTCGGCGTGGGAAGGCGCCGAAAAATGGAAGATCGAGGACGGCGTGGCCATCTGCGGCAGCAGCATCACCACCAAACAGGCGTTCGGAGATTGCCAGTTGCACGTCGAATGGGCTTCGCCGGCCGAGGTCAAAGGCACCGGCCAGCAGCGCGGCAACAGCGGCATCTTCTTCATGGGTTATTACGAAATCCAGATTCTGGACTCGTACGAAAACGAGACGTACGTCGACGGCATGGTCGCCTCGATCTACAAGCAACGGCCGCCGTTCGTGAACGCCTCCCGCAAGCCCGGCGAATGGCAAACATTCGACATCATTTTCAAAGCCCCGCGCTTCGACGAAAAAGGCAAGCTACGCGAGCACGCTCGCGTCACCGTGCTGCACAACGGCGTGGTGGTGCAACACAACTTCGAGCTGCTGGGCCGAACGAACTACCGCGTGCCGCCCTACTACGAGGCTCATCCCGACAAACTGCCGTTGAGCATCCAGTATCATGGCTCTCCCGTGCGGTTCCGCAATATCTGGATTCGAGAGTTGGAGGATGATCACGAGGAACTGCTGACGCCTCTGCGGAACAAGCTTCGCGAGATCGACTGGGCGTTTCAACCTTACAACGGCTGACCGGAAACGACGATTAATTCCATGCCGGCGTTCCGGCCGGTTTGCAGCGGCCCGAACGTGATTGGTGCAACGGGCCGCGTTGCTCTATTCTATCGATCATGGCAAACGAAAAACTCAAAATCGGAATCATCGGGGCAGGATCCATCGTCCGTCAGCGACACATGCCGGGGCTGGCCGCCCTCGACGACGTCGAGGTGGTGGCGGTGTGCAATCGCCACTCCATGTCGGCACGACAGTTCGCCGAGGAGTTCAACGTGCCCAAGGTCGCCTACGACTGGCACGAGATCGTGGGCATGGACGACGTGGACATCATCTGGATCGGCACGACGCCCTACATGCACTGCGAGATCACCGTAGCCGCCCTGACCGCGGGCAAGCACGTGTTCTGTCAGTCGCGCATGTGCATGAACCTGGACGAGGCCCGGCAGATCGCCGCAGCCGCGGCCGCCCACCCCGACCGGGTGGTCCGGTTCTGCCCGCCCCCCATGGGCATGGGCGGAGATCGCACCATGAAACGGCTGCTCGGTGCGGAACGCTTCGTGGGCGAAGTGCGACAGTTGACGTTGACCAGCGTCAACGGCGTGCTGCTCGACCCGCAAACGCCCCTGGGCTGGCGACTGCAGAAGGAACAATCGGGCCAGAACGTGTTAACCCTCGGCATCTATCTTGAAGTGCTCGATCGCTGGCTGGGCCCCATCAGCCGTGTGACCGCCCTCAACCGCATCTGGACCCGCGAGCGTCCGCACCCCGAGACCGGCGTAATGACGCCGGTCGAGATCCCCGAATCAGTCAACGTGCTGGCCGAGTACCCCAATGGAGCGATCGGGGTTCTGCTTTTCAACGGGGTCAGTTCGCACGGCCCGTCCGATCACCTCGCCATCCACGGCACGGAAGGAACGCTCGTCTACGACTTCAACGTGGACGAGAACCTCGAACAAATCGAAGGGGCCAAGCGCGGCGAAGAATCCATGTCGCCGATCGCGATTCCCGAAACCGAGCGCCGGACGTGGACGGTGGAGGCCGATTTCATCCGGGCTGTACGCGGCATCCCCGGCGACGACATCCTTCCCGACGTGGCGGCGGGCTTGCGCTACATGGCCGTGATCGATGCGATCTACAGGTCCGCCGGGACCGGTCGCAGCGTGGACGTGGTCGTCTGACGCCCAATCCGGTTACACGCATCTGAACGCGGGCGCCCCGCCCGCTCAGCAACGGGCGGGGTGTTCGCCCCAGTTCGTTCATTTCCCACCAATCACGACGCTTATCCGCCCGGAATTTGGCCGGCTCTTCACAACCCGCCTAGGATACCGTTGGCTCAGGTGCGACGGAGTCGCATCGCCCGAGACGGTTCCGGCGACGGCAGAACCTGCTCGCCCTTCAACGTTTTGACCGGCCCGTCTGGTGCGCCTTCGTGCGATGCTCCTGCGTTCGTTCGCGGGAGCCACGTGAACGGACTCAGAGATCGTCATGGCCACGTATTCTTCCGACCAGCAGTTCGTCGAGTTGATGCGGCCGATTCTCGAGACGGGCGACTTCGAATTGCTCGCCCGACACATCCGAAGGGAGTGGCCGAACTCCGCACTTCGCGAGTTGTTATTCTGCGAGAACGAGGATGCCGTGAAAGTGGCCTTGTTTTGCCTCTCGCTCACCGGGACCATGGAGGATTGCCCGGCCATCGCCTGCCTGTTGCGGCACAATGATCGTTTTATCGTGAACCTCGCCGAAAACACGCTGTGGTCCATCTGGTTCCGAGCCGGAGGCGACCAGGCCAATTGCGGCCTACGCCAGGCGGTGCGGATGATGGGCGAGACGCGGCTGGAAGAAGCCCGCGTGCTGCTCAGCCGACTGATTCATCGTTATCCGGATTTCGCCGAGGCATACAATCAGCGAGCCATCGTTCACTTTCTACAGGGCAACTACTCGAAAGCCCGCCGCGATCTGCTGGAGGTGCTTCGTCGCAATCCGGTGCATTACGCAGCGCTGGCTGGCCTGGGACACTGCTATGCCGCGTCGGGCCGCTGGGAAAAAGCGCTGGCCTGGTACGAGCGCACCGCCCGCGTGCATCCTGGCGCTGAGGGATTGCGCGAAGCCATCAGCGAGTTGAATCGACTCATCGCCGAGTCCCGCCGTCCCGATTGCGACCGCCAAAGCCAGGTTCTCTGAGTCACCCCGCCAGCATGCCCCACCGGCGATAGCTTTCTTCGCGCAAACGTCACCCTCCGCTACCGCGATCCTTGTGAATTGATTCACAAGCATTTACAAATAAAAGACTTGCATTTCTTTTTGCCTCATGTCAGACTACCCTACATCGGGCAGACACTTCACGCCGAGGGAAATCCGGACGCGACACGTACAGGAGCGCTTATGGCGACTGCAAAAGACATCCTCGACCGCAAGGGAAATGCCGTGCTGACCATCGGGCCGGAGGAGACCATCCTCACGGCCGCCCGCCGGATGAATGATCACCGGGTGGGAGCGCTGGTGGTGGTCGATCCGGCGATCGGCATGGTGGGCATCCTGACGGAGCGGGATATCCTCAGCCGAGTGGTCGCGGAAGCGCGGTCGCCGGAGACCACCCGCGTCCGCGAGGTCATGACCGGCAAGGTCGTGCACTGCACGCCCGCGACGACGGTCCAGGAATGCGAGGAAATCATGACGCGCCGACGCCTGCGTCACCTGCCGACCATGGAAAACGGACAGTTGGTCGGCCTCATTTCGATCGGCGACCTCATGGCCTACGAGGCGGCTCAGCAGCAGGTCACCATCGAGTACATGCACCAGTACATCCACGGCCGGGCCTGACCCCTCGGCGAGACGCGGCGACGCTTCGGAACTATAATGGCCGTCCATAGTTTCGAGGTGAATGGTGTCGAACGTGAATCCTCAAGCGCTGTCAGCTGAACAAATTCAACCGGTCAGCCTGGACCTGGATTTGAAGAATCAGACGCTGCACATCACCTGGGCCGATGGTGCGGTCAGCCGTTGGCCGGTAGCCGTCCTGCGGCAACACTGCCCGTGTGCCGCCTGCCGAACGGAGAAGGAACAGCAGAGCCGCACTCTGTTGCCCGTGCTCAAACAGGCTCCGGCCGAAAAACTGGAGGCGGTCGGCGGTCATCTGGTCGGCAACTACGCGTTGCAGATCGAATGGTCCGACGGTCATAGCTCCGGCATCTACGATTACCGCTACCTGCGCATGCTGCACGCCGAGTGACGGATAGTTGACTTCTTGCTTGTGGTGCCGATTTTCAGTCACTCGGCAATTCCCCGTTCACGTCATCAGGCCAAACACGATTCCGCGGCTGCGGCGGCCCGTATATACTCCGGACGCTCGCAATAGTGGAAAGCCTCGGTCCTTGTCCCTATGTCTTACATGAACTCGAGCGAGCCCTGTCCGGCGGCAGGCCGGTCCCCCATCGTCACGCGGAGCAAACGAAACCATGATCGAACCTTTCATTTCCCCCAACTGGCACGTGGTGATCTTGCATTTTCCGCTGGGCCTGCTCGGCATGGGCGTCATTCTCGAATGGATCAGCCTGTTCTGGCCCAGGAGTGCCATTCGGACCGGTGGCCGGTGGATGATCCTTCTTGGCGCGCTTCTGGCCATACCCGCCGTCACGCTGGGAGCCTACGCGTTCCGCGAAGTAGTGGCCCCGCAGACTTCGATCGACTCGAGATGGCGCGAGGTGGTCCGGCACAGTCCGTGGTCGGACGTGCAGTGGCATTACATGATCCGGCACGTGTGGTACGAGTCGATCGGTACGGCCGTAGCCGTGGTGACAGCGATGATCTGGCTGGCCGGCTCGGATAACGTGCGCCGCAAGCTGTACTGGCCCGGCCTCATCGTGATGACGGCCGCACTGGTGCTCATGGTGGTGGGTGCGTGGTATTCGGGCGAGTCGGTTTATCGCTATGGGACGGCGGTGGCAGCGGCTCAGCCGCATGCCGGCCCACTCGAGGTGAGTCAACCTCAGGAAGACCGACAACATGAGCCGGATTCGTCGGCGACCGCGCCGGCCGACACAACGGTCGAGCCGAGCGAGTTATCCGCCGCCGCGGAGGAGGCACCCCAGGGTGACACCCACGAACACGCAGGGCATGAACATCCCACGTGGGTGAGGCGCTTCATTCCACCCGTGCAGTTGCACCTCCTGATGGTCGGACTCACGCTCAGTTTCGCCATGGCCGCCATCGGCTTGTCTATACGCCGCTGGTCCCAGGATTACGGACCGCTACCCGCCTCGCGCATTCCGCCGCAGTCGCCACGGGTCGCTCAGCCGGTCGTACAAGAGTCCGCGGAGGGCCCCGCGCAGCCCATCGCACCTGCTCCGCCGGTGATTGCCCCGCCGACCATGTTGCTGCCCATCTTCCCCGCCCGGTTCTGGTTGACGTCGCTGATCCTCGCGGCGATTACCGCGGTCGGTGGCCTGTGGATGACCGGCGACTGGAGATTGACCGCCCTGCTCGAACCTGTTCGAAACCGCGATCTCGACTGGATGAACGATCGGCTCTTCTGGCACGTCGTGTTCGGCGTGACCATCGTCCTGTGCACGCTGCTCCTGGCCATCATCACGCGCGTCAGCCGGCGGGCAAAGTTCTTCACGCTGCTGTTCATCTTTCTTGTGGTTATCGCAGCGGTCCTGCAGCTATGGATCGGCATGCTCATGCTCTACGATTCGCCGCACGGCCCGGTGACGGGATTCGCGGCGTGAGAGTGCAGGACCTGGGGACTGGGAGCTGGCATCAAATGAGCTATGAGCTGCAAGGTCTGTGCTAGGAGCCGGACGAAAGGACTGTGAGCGTTTGCCGCGAGCGGCGGGGCTTGCCCCCGCCGTCTCTTTCCAAGTGCAGTGCGCGTCCCTCTCGTGAAAACCGACGCGAACGAGCGTACACCCATTCGCGCTGAGTCCGCCGGGACAAGCCTGGCGGCTCGCTCAAAGGCAGTGCGCTTCCGCCTCTTTTTCCGGTCGGCTCGCACATCACAGCGGTTCTCCCGCACGACCCGGCTCATGCGACCAGGTAGCGGTCGAGCCATTCGAGCACGAGCTGGCGCATTTCGGGCAGTTCCTGGTGGCCGCAATCGAAGAGCTCGATGCGGCAATCCTCGGCTTTGCCAAAGCGGGCGTATAGCGGGTACAGATGGTCGCGGATGCGTTTCACGCCTTCGGGCGGTGTGAGATGATCCTTCGCGCCGTTGAGGCTCAGACGCGGCCGGGGCACGATCAGCTCATTGATCTCGTGCGTCTGGAAATGTTTGAGCAGACTCGGCACGTAGTAGTAGATGCCGTGACCGCTGAGTCCTTTGGCCTTGATGAGCGCCTCGAAGTCCGTCAGACAGCACAGGTCGATACAGCAACGGACGCGCTCGTCGAGGGCGGCCAGCCACCATGCCTTGGTCGCGCCCATGGAGATGCCGAACGCCCCGATGCGGTTCGGGTCAACCTCGGGCCGGCTGCACAGATAGTTCACCGCCTGCCACTCGTCGAACATCATCATGCCGAACAGGCACCGCCCCTTCCAAAGCATCTCCTTGAACGTGTCGGTCTCGCCCTTGATGCCGTCGGCCGGATCGGGATAGGGACGCCGCTCGCCGAAGCACCAACTGTCGATCGCCAACGCGACGATGCCCTTCTCCGCGTACACCGGCGCATACGCGGGCATCACGGGACGCCCGTCGAGCAGTTCCTCCTTGCTCCGCACATAGTTGCCGCCGTGCCAGTGGATGTAGAGCATGCCGGGTGCGGGTTTACGGATGCGATCGGGGATCAGCAGGATCGCCGGCACGGGCTCGATGCCGTTGAGATCCAGTACGAGATGCTCGAGCTTGTAGCCGTCGCACTGCTCGGTCCGGAGCAACCGGGCCTCGGGCTGGCGGCGCTCCGGCAGTTCGCCGAGCAGGCTCCACAGTTGTTGCCGCCGGATTTGCTGGTAGGTCGGGAAGTGCACGTGCGCCTCCATTGCGAGTCCCTCGAAAGCACGCTCCGGAAAGCGAATCCTGACAAGCGAGCGGCGGGGCTTGTCCCCGCCACCTCTTTACGACGTGATTGACGCTTCGTCGTCCGCGCGGATCCCCGTTTCGCGGCGTCTGTCCAATTGCAATGAGATCCGCCGGGACAAGCCCGGCGGCTCGCTGTGCACGTGATGTCGTGCTCGCCATCGCGGATGAGACGAACGCGGATGCAACCCGAGCGTGCACCGCGATCCCGACGGCTCACTCCTTGGGCACGGGGCCGGCGATCAGATCGTAGTCGTCCAGAGCCGTGCGGTCGTCGCTGCAGACCAGGTCGATGTCGCGCTTGACCGTGGGCATGTTCATGTTGATGAAGCGCCGGGCGACGGCCTTCTTGCGATCGTTTGCGTTAGCCTGCCGCAGGAACAGGTGGCCGATGATGACGGCCGCCGCCGCGTCCACCAGCTTTCGACCCCACAGGTCCATGTACTCGCCACCCTTGGCCTTGACGAACGCGATGCCCTTGAGCACGAGAGCCTTGGCCTCATCGAGCTTGCCGCGAAGTTCGACCAGCATGGGATCGGTATACTCGATGTTCTCGAGTTCCTCGACTTCCTTCTCGAACCCGCCCGAGCACACGCCGCGGACCGCCGCGACGATCTGCAACTGGCTCGTGCCTTCGTAGATGGTGGTGATACGGGCGTCGCGGAGGTACCGCTCGGCCGGGTAATCCTTCATGTAGCCAGAGCCGCCCAGCACCTGGATGCAGTCGCTGGCCACCCGCACGCACATCTCGCTGCAGTAGTACTTGCTCATGGGCGTGAGCATGCCGTTGAGCCGCTTGAGATTGCGCGAGTCGGCCTTGCGCCGCTTGGCTTCCTCGGGGCTGATGTTCTTGTTGAACTCCAGCACGCGATTGTTGTTGTTCTCCAGGTCGCACACGCGCGAGGTTTCGTAGGCCAGGGCCCGGGCCGCCTCGACGGCGATCTTCATGTCGGTGACCATCTCGGCCACCGCGGGCAGCCGCTCGATGGGCACGCCGAACTGCTTGCGGGTGTGGGCGTAGGTGCGGGCCAGCCGATACGCAGCCTCGGCAATGCCCAGCGACTGGGCGGCGATGCCCACGCGGGCGCCGTTCATGAGGGCCATCACGTACGTGATGAGGCCGCGTTGCCGTTCGCCGATGAGCTTGGCGGGCGCGTCGTCATACACCAGCTCGCAGGTCGGCGAGCCGTGGATGCCGAGCTTTTCTTCCAGATGCCGCACGCGAATGCGCGGCCCGCGCTCGGACAGGAACAGGCTCAACCCACGACCATCCTTGATGTCGGGCTCGCTGCGAGCCAGCGTCAGCAGGATGTTGCCGCAACCGTTGGTGATGAAGCGCTTGACACCGTTAAGCCGCCACTGACCGTCCTCGTCCTGCCATGCCCGCAGGCCCACCGCCTGCAGGTCGCTGCCCGCGTCGGGCTCGGTCAGGACCATGGCGCCGGTCACCTTGCCCTCGGCGAACTGGGGCAAGTATTCGTTGCGGATTTCGTCGTTGGCGAACGCCCAGATGGTCTCGGCGATGCCCTGCAGGCCGAAGATGTTCATCAGCGAGGCGTCGGCCCGGCTGATGATCTCGATGGCCATGGTATAGATCAGGTTCGGACAGTTGAGCCCGCCGTACTCGCGAGGCAACGTGAAGCCCAGCAGTTCCGCCTTGGCCAGGTCTTCGATGTTCTTGCGGACGCCTTCGCCCAGCGTAACCGTGCCGTCCTCGTTCAGCTTGTTGCCTTCGAGGTCGACCTGCTCGGCCCGCGGCGCGACATAGTTGGCCGCCACGTCGCCGACGATCTTCAACACGCGGCGATAGTTGTCGATGGCGTCGGCCGCGTCCACCGGCGCGTATTCGGACCCCTTGCCCGTGTTGCGGGTGAAGTTGTCTTCCTGCACCGCCGCAATCTCCGCCAGCGGCATGTGGTTGAACAGGAACTGAATGTCGTCGTTGTCTTCGAAGAAGTTAGCCATACGAAAGAGTCCGTTGTCAGTGGTCCGTTGTCAGTCGTCGGGTCACGGGTCCTGTTGTCAGCTGCCGTGACCCTGCTTCAGTCGTCCGCAGCATCGCCGTCGCGCCTGCGGCTGCCGATCGAACGCAAGTATGCATTCAAACTGGGGGCCAGCTCGTCAAGAATCGGCTTGAGCCGGCCTGCCTGCTCGTCATCGACCAACTTCCTGCGGTAGGCGCGCCGCAGAAAGTGTTTCGCCTCATACAAAGACCCGCGTGCGATCCTGACGAAATGGCGGTTTTGTTGATAACTGCCCCGCCCGGCGTCTTCCGCGATGTTGGCCCCGACACTGTCGGCGGCATCGACCACCTGCTCGCCTACCGTTGCTTTCGCAAACGGATCCCAGATCGCAACCATGTCCCAGATTTCGTCGGCCAGCTTTTCCGCTGACCGATATACACGACGCTCCTCAAAGTCTGTCCTCGCCACAGGGAGGGCCTCCGTCCCCCCGCCGGCACCGCAACGTTCCGCTATGACACGCCACTGACCAATGGACCAAGGACCCAACAACGGACCACGGGCAACTGGCCACTGACTCGCAATCGCGCTACGCGCGTTCCTTGATCGCCTTGATCATCATGGGGATGACCTTGTTCACATCGCCCACGATGCCGTAGTGCGCCACGCCGAAAATGGGCGCGTCCTTGTCCCAGTTGATGGCGATGATCTTGGCCGACTCTTCCATACCCGCCCGGTGCTGGACGGCGCCGCTGATGCCGCAGGCAATATAGAGCGCGGGCCGCACGGTCGTGCCCGTCTGACCGATCTGGTGTTCCTTGCCGATGAACCCACCGTCGACCGCGGCCCGGGAAGCGCCGACGGTGCCGCCGATGGCTCCGGCCAGATCGTGGATGAGTTTGAAGTTCTCCTTACTGCCCATGCCTCCGCCGCCGGCCACGATCACGCGAGCCCCCTTGAGGTTCACCTTGCGAGCCTCGCGGTGCTTTTCGATCAGCTTGACCGCCAGGTCGAAGTCGTTGAACTCGACCTTCTCCTCGATGATTTCGCCGCTGCGGCGCGGATCGCCCTGCCGCAGAGCCATCACGCCCTCACGAACGGTGGCCATCTGCGGCCAGCGGTCGTAGTTGATGATGGTGGCGATGATGTTGCCGCCGAACGCCGGGCGGATCTGCATGAGCAGGTTGTCGTACACCTTTTTGGTCTTGGGATCGGTGTACGAGCCGATCTGCAGGTCCGTGCAGTCGGCGGTCAGGCCCGCCTTCATTTCGGAAGCCACCCGCGGCGCGAGGTCGCGGCCGATGGGCGTGGCGCCGTAGATGACGATCTGCGGCTTGTGCTTGCCGATCAGGCTGCACAGCACGCGGGCGTACGGCCCCGTGCGGTAGTTCTCCAGCTTCGTGTCATGCACGTAATAAACTTTGTCGCAGCCGTGGGCAATGAGCCGGTAGCTCAGCTCGCGGACGTTCCAGCCCGCCAATACGGCTGCCATCTTCACGCCCAGCGTGTCCGCCAGTTCCCGGGCCCGCCCGCACAGCTCGAGCGACACCTCGTTGAGGCTCTGGTCTTCCTGCTCGGCGAATACCCAGACTTCACCTTTAGGATTGACGTCGATCATGTAAATGGGTCTCAGCTATAAGCCATAGGCTGTAAGCTCTAGGCCAAACAGAATCATTCGTTTCGCAACTTCTGAATCAAGCTGATCAACATCCGCTTGGTTTCGTTGAGCAGCCTCGACAGTTCACCATGCTCACTCTCGGACAAGAAGCCCAGGTCTCGCGACAACAGAAGGGGTAATCCAACTCGCTGATCGAGCCCAGTGAAATCTGGATAAACCGGCAGAACTACGCGTCGCCCTGCCGACAATACCCTTCCGCCAAATTCGCCGCGCCCCAAACGGCAGCCCTCCGCATCTGGCTCGTGAGCCCGTAAATCTCTTCTTTGGGGAACAACCGGCTCACTTTGTAAACGCCGAGAGCCAGTTCGTGCACCCGCTGCCAGACCTTGAGATTGCGAAAGTCCTGCATCGCGAGTCTCCTTCACCGGCCCGGCTTGAAAGCTTACAGCTCATAGCTATTTGTCATCCCAACGTCCGGTCAACGACCAGCTCGTGGATCATCTTGCGGATGCCCTCCTCAGTGGGTTCCACCTGTGTGTAACCTTCCTTCGTCAGCACAATGGACTGCACGCGATGCACCTTCGTCGGCGAACCGGCGAGGCCGCACCAGTTGAGGTCGGCCTGGATATCGTCGAGGCTCCACTGCTCCAAGGCCAAGCCTTGGCTCTTCAGCGCCTCGAGGCGCTTGGCGACCTCGCGTTCAATCTCCGCTTCGCTCGCACCGGGCATGGCGGCCTTGACCTCCGCCGTCACCTCGAGTGGTGCGCGGGCCCGCTTGTATCGCATCGTCCGGCGGGCGGCCCACGGTCGCGGCGTGTTCGCCAGGTCGATCACCGTGACCAGCACGGGCAGTCGGGCTTCGAGCACCTCCCACCCGTTGCCAACGTTGCGGCGGATGCGGACGGTTCGGTCCTGCAGTTCGACCAGCCGCTCGAAATACGTGATCTGCGGGATGCCCAGCTTCTCGGCCAACTGCGGGCCGACCTGGGCGGTGTCGCCGTCGATGGCCTGACGGCCACAGAAGACGAAGTCGAAGTTGCCGATGGTCCGGACCGCCCGGCTCAGAATGTAGCTCGTGGCCAGCGTGTCGCTGGCGGCCGCCCGCCGGTCGGTAACGAGGATCGCTCGGTCGGCACCCCGGAACAGACACTCGCGAAGGAGCTCGCAAGCCGCGGGCGGGCCCATGGTGACCGCCGTCACCGTACCCCCGAATCGGTCGCGGACGTCCAGGGCGGCTTCCAGGGCGTTGAGATCTTCCGGGTTAAAGATGGTCGGCAAGGCGGCGCGGTTGACCGTGCCGTCGGCCTTCATCGCCTCGCCGGTGATACGGCTGGTGTCCGGAACCTGCTTGACGCATACGACGCAGTTGTACCCCAAGGCTCGTCTCCAGTCTGGCATCAGCCTATAACAGGCCGTGCATAGTGCGGTTTGGAGCTTGCCGGCCGTTCCCGGCGTGCTCGCCGTCGGGCCGACCGGCAGAGAATCGCATATTTCGAGTGTGGCGGCGGCGACACAAAACCGTCGCGCACGCTCCTTCCCGAGATTCAATACTCGTGTCGTGCTGCACCGGCGCGCGACCGGTGATGAGACGGCCGATAACCGTACCGGCCCGCCGCCGTCCCGTCAAGCCGCTTGATGGAGCCAACCCGCCCGATTACAGTTGCCGTCGGCGCCGAAACCCCGTGATTCCCGTGAATTGGCGAAGATCTTCACAGGGACCGCGCCGGCTCTGCACGTGGCCGCCATCCCGCTCGGGATGCGATGTGCAGAGCATGCCGAAACCTTCGCCGCGACGGAGTTCGTCCATGACCACGCTTTACGGCACGCTGCTGCAGACCCCTTCGCCCGACGAATGCACGATCTCTCCGCAGACGGTGGTCACGCTCGGATCGGACGGGCGCATCTCGGAGGTTGGCCGGGACAAAACCGCCGCCACCGACGTGGTCGGCGGCGACGACTGCTGGATTTTGCCTGGCTTCATTGACGCCCACTTGCACGTGCCGCAATGGGACCGACGCGGAATCGACGGCCTGTCTCTATTCGACTGGCTGGCCAAGGTTGCGTACCCCGCCGAGGCTCGATTCGAAGATGCCGACTTCGCCGAACGCCTGGCTGAAGACTTCGTCACCGGCATGATCGCCAACGGCACGACGACGGTGTCCGGCTACGGCAGCCCGTTCGCGGCCAGCACCGATCGCGTGTTCAGCGTGTTCGAACGCCGCGGCTTTCGCGCGATCTACGGGATGGTGCTTAACGACGTGGACTGCCCGTCCAGCCATTGCCAGGAGGCTGACAAGGTGCTCGACGAATCGCGAGCCCTGGCTGCCAAGTGGCACAACGCCGCCGACGGTCGGCTCAAGTACGCGTTCAGCCCGCGCACGCCCATCCACTGCAGCGAGAAGCTCATGCGAGGCGCGGCCGCACTGGCGCGGATGCTCAACTGCTACATTCAGACGCACGTGGCCGAATCGATCAGCGGCGTACAAAAAGTGCGCGAACGATTCCCCGACCGGTTGGACGAGATCGAACTCTTCGAAGACATGGGTCTGCTCACGCCGCGAACATTGCTCGGCCACGGCGTATATGTGAATCAGCAACAGCGCCGGCAGATCGCCGACAACGATACGGTGATCATTCACTGTCCGCTGGCCAACATGTTCCTCGAGGCGGGACTCATGGATTACGTCTCGCTGCGAGCGGCCGGCGTGCGGGTAGCCTTGGGCAGCGGCGTAGCCGGCGGTCCCGATCCGTTCATGCCCCGCGTCGCCGTCGAGGCCATCAACACCGCCAAGGCGGTCAAGGTCCACGGCCTGCCTCGCGGAACGTGGCCCGCCCCGCGGCCGACCGAGGCATGGTGGGCACTCACTCGCGGCGCCGCCGAGTCGCTCGGTTTGGCCGACCGCATCGGCTCCATCCAGCCCGGCTTCGAGGCCGACTGCCTGGTGGTCAAACCCGAACGCTGGATCGCCGAACTGCCCGTCGAGCAGCAGGCCAGCGCCCTGCTCTACACGTTGCGGCCCGACCAGATCCAGCATGTGTTCATCGCCGGCCGCCGGGTAGGGCCGTAGTACCAGCTTTGAGCTCTGAGCTATGAGCCAGGCAATGCTGCGCGTCACCCGCGAGCGGCGGGTAACACCAGGAGACTTCCCGAGAATGCCTGGGGTTCCCACGAGAAGCATGTAACGAGTTTCGCTTTTCGTGTATACTTCTTCGAGAGGTGTCCATGAGCGAAACCACGATCCGGCTTCGCATCGAGCCGCTCGACGAAGGCGGCTATGTCGCGACCAGTCCCGACGTCCCCGGACTCGTGGCTGAAGGGCGTAGCTTGGTCGAGGTCGCGGAGATCGCCCAGGGCCTGGCTCGCAAGATCGTCGAGTCCTGCATCGACCACGGGGACCCGATCCCACCGGCGTTGGCTGACATGGCGCAGAACACGCCCATCGAATTGGTGATCCCCGTGGGGCTACGCTGATGGGACGCTTGGCGGGGTTCAAGTACTCCGAAGTGGCTCGCCGGCTGAAGCGCCTCGGCTTCGCCTACGACAGGCCAGGACCCGGCAGCCATGAACTGGCGGCATAGCGACTCGGGCCGAAAAGTCACCATCCCTCATCACTCCCGGGACCTGGCGGAAGGGGACTCTTCGCGCCATCTTGCGCGAGGCCCAGATTGACGTCCAAGCCTTCCTGGATGTCTAAGCCCCCTCTGGCTCATGGAGATGCCAGTCCGATCGCTCCGTGAACTGTGCATGCACGGTCCTCGCTCGCCGTGTCCCCGCGTCGCCGCGTCATCTTGTCCTCACGACCGTCCTGCCGCCTTCAGACACGCCCGGCTGCTGTCGTCGAGAAAGACATTGTCCAGGCCCAGGGCGATGAGCGTGTAGCCCTGCTCGATGGCCTGACTGATGTTCTCGGGGTTGGGCCGCACGATGTGCATGCCGGCCGTCACGCCGCGCTCGCGGCAGACCGAGCGGTAGCGATCCAGCGCAGCCACCATCTGCGGATGGTCGAGCTGGCCGGTGATGCCCATCGAGCCGCTGAGATCGAGCGGGCCGATGAACAAGCCGTCCACGCCCGGCACGTCGAGGATGGCCTCGAGGTTGCCGATCGCATCCTTGTGCTCGATCTGCATGATCATGGCGATTTCGTCGTTGGCCTCGGTGATGTACTCGGAAAAGTCCATGCCGTGCATGTTCGCCCGGCTGTAGCCGTAACCCCGCGTACCCCGCGGCGGATACTTGGCCTCGCGGACGGCGGCCTCGGCTTCGGCGGCAGTCTTGACCATGGGGATAATCAACGCCCGCGCCCCGGCGTCCAGCGTGCGGTGAATCCACACCGGATCGTTCAGCGGCAACCGTGCCACCGGCACGCAGTCGAACGCCGCCAGCGTGCGGAAAATGTTCGTCGTGGTCTCCAGGTCGATGGCCCCGTGTTCGAGGTCCACGCACACCCAATCGAAGCCGGCCCGGGCGAAGATCTCCGCCACCGCACAGTGCCCGATCTGCATCCAGGCGCCGAGCGTCACCTTGCGGTCCAGCAGGGCGCGACGCAATTTGTTCTTCATGAGGATTGGTCCTTTCCTGAGTAGTCAGTTGTCAGTGGCCGTAAGTCAGTTGTCGGGTCCGTAGCCCTTTGGTCAGTTGTGGGGATGCGGTGCACGGAACTTGGAGCTTGTCCGGAAACAGCCAGGCAAACATCACAACGGACAAACGGACCAATGACCCCACCACTGACAACTGGCCACTGACTCTTACAGTCCTTCCAGCACCTGCGGATTCAACACATTCATCTCGCCGTAACGGCGCTCGGCAGCCAGGGCGATGTTCTGCAGGGCTTGAGCGGCCATGCGGTCGCAGGCCTCCTGCGTGCTGCTGCCCACGTGCGGCGTCATGATCACGTTGCGAAGCGTGCGCAGGTCCTTGTCGGGATCGACCGGCACGTAGGGTTCGCGCTCGTACACGTCGAGAGCGGCACCGGCGATCATGCCGGCCACCAATGCCTCGTACAACGCCTTTTCGTCCACGATGGCGCCGCGGGCAGTGTTGATCAGCCAGGCCTTGGCGGGCATGCGACCGAACCGCTCGCGATTCAAGTAATAGCGCGTGGCGGTCACGCTCGGAATATGCAGCGTCACATAATCGGCATCAGCAACCGCCTCACCGAAGTCCTTGGTCACGTGGGCGAAGCCGAACTCCCGCCGCATGCGGTCCATGTCCACGTCCTGCACTTCGCAGCCGACGACCCGCATGCGGAAGCCGGCCGAGGCGATCTGGGCGACCCGCCGTCCGATGGGCCCGCATCCCACGACGGCCAGCGTCTTGCCCGCCAGCTCGCGGCCGAGCAGCGGCGTCCACTGGCCCGTCTTGAGATTCGAGGCCGCCTCTACCGTGTGCCGGGCAGCCGCCAGCAGCAGGTTGAGCGTGTGCTCGGCCACCGAGTCGTCCAGCGCTCCGGGCGTGTTCGTGCAGATGATGCCGCAGCTGGTGGCGAGCGTCTTGTCGATGCCGTCGTGCCCCACGCCGAAGCGAGCCAACACGCTCCCGCGGGGCAGCGCGTCGTACAAAGCGCCGCAATATGATTCCACGCCGACGATCGCGCCGGTCGCGCCGCGGTCTTTAATGAATGCCGCGAGTTCCGCCTCGCCCGCCGGCGCCGGCAGACACTCCAAGCCCCGTTCGGCGGCGGCAGCGAACACCTTCTGAGCCTTGCGATACTCCAGATCGGTCACCGCGATTTGAGCCATGCCAGCCTCGCAGATAGGAACGATAACCGTTTCGGCCACTCGACGCACCGGGCCGCTCACACGAGCGACAGAATAATGGAGGTGAAGATCCGACGCTAGAACCAAACGAAAGAGTAAGCCCGAGCCTGGTGTGAGGTTTTCGCTCCGAGGCGATAGCGCGGGGGGGGGCGGGCGTCTCGACAGCCTCTTTCCCGCTTGATGGATTTCCCGCTTGATGGATTACGGATGAGGAGGACAAAACCCGTGTGGTTTTCCAGGCTCTGGCAAGCGAACCACAGGGGGCACAGAGGAACACAAAGGCGGGCAGATCGGGCCGTCTTCTCTGTGCCCCTCGGTGTCCTCTGTGGTTAGCTAATTCGGCGCAACGATTTGTTGCTGCCGGCGTGGGCATTGTGGTGCGGGCTTCCTGCGTGCACATGCACGCTGGAAGCGCACACCACGACCTCGCGCGCATCACAGAAACCGCCGCTTTATCGAACCAGCCGAATGATAAGCGGATATCGATATGCCACGCCGCCGTTGGCCTTCATTGCCGCCAGGATGGCAAACACGATCCAGAACACACCGACCACGCCCATCACAATGAAGCCCACGCAGAACCACGCGAGCAAACCGGCCACGATCTCGTAGATCGTCACGGAGATCTGGAAGTTCAGAGCCTCCTTGGCCTGGTCTTCAATGAACGCCGATTCCTCGCGCTTGACCCACCAGTTGATCAGCGGCACCAGGATGTGACCAATCCCCACCAGCCAGACCGCGGGCAACGGCAGGATATGGCTGAGCATCGCCCAGGTACGCTCGTCGCGAGTGGTCGGCACCTGCACGTAGTCCTGCGGCGGAAACTCCGTCTCGCCGGGCGGCGGCTGATCCATGAGGTTGCCTCCGTTTCTGCTCGATCATAGCGCGGTATTCGGAGGCGGGCAGCTTGCCCGCCTCAAGGGGAGGGAAGGCCCAGCCTTCGAAATGCGCGAGCCGCGATCCCGAGCAGCAACCTGGGTTACGAGAAGGCGGGCGCGACGCCCGCCTTCTCGGTGGGACGCTGACTCGGTGGAACCGGTACTAGAATTGGGTTGATGAACCCCAACCGAAGCCTGGTTGAACACCCGAACCTGTCGGCCCGCCTGTATTACGCCTGGCTGTGCACGCGGCCGTTCTGGGTTTACCCGCCGGTCGTCGCACTGCTGTCAGCGTGGGCCGGACCGCGTGCGGGCTGGGCCTCCGCCGCGGGCTGGTTCGCGGCAGGTCTGGTCGCCTGGACGCTCGTGGAGTACGGCCTGCACCGGCTGATGCACGTCCGGACGCCTTGGCGACGGTTCCGCAACTTTCAGGAGTTCGCCCACCTCCGCCATCATCGCGAGCCCGACGACCTGCCGCGCTCGCTGGTCACGCTTCGCGGCAGCATCCCGCTCTCGCTGCTGTTCTTCGGCCTGGCGTTGTTGGTGTTCCGCTCGCTCGTGCCGGCCGTTCTCTTTCATGCCGGCCTGACCGCGGGCTACGTCTTTTACGAGTTCGTCCACTTCGCCACGCACGCCCGCTGGCGCATCCCCGGCCTGAATTGGCTGCAGCGCTACCATGCCCTGCACCACGCCCGCCAATGGAACCGCACGTTCGGCGTGACCTGCCCCGTGTGGGATTATGTGTTCGGAACCGCACCGCGGGCGTCGCCTCGATGAGAGAACGCTGGCTTCATCCTGGAAATGATTGCCCCCCATCCAGTGGTCTGACGACCGACTGGACGGGGGCGATGCTCAGCGCCTTTACTGCTCGACGTACAGGCTCTCCGCGTTGATCACCATCACCGTGTCATTCGGCTTGTCGGCGACCAGGCCCCGAACGACCACTGTGGCCATGGGCTTGATGCCGCTCACGCCGTTGAGGTTCATGGCCAGCGGCTTGCCGTCGGCGCCGGTCAGTTGAACGGTCGCGCTCTTGGCCGTCACCTGGTCCTTGGGCTCGCAGCAGTAATCCCACGGGGTGGGGCAGCCGTCGCCGTGCTTGTCTATGCAGGTCGGGATGCTCACGTCCACCAGTTGGAATATGGCCCGATCCTCCACGAACGGCTTGACCTTGCCGCCGATGCGCCCGCGCACGGTGATTCGGTCGCCCTTCTGAGCGGTACTCTTGGCCTCGGCTACGTTCACCGCCCCTTCGGGCGCCTGCGTGAGGAGCGTGCCCGCGGGCAGCGTGGCCGGCGACTGCCCGGCCGACGCCGTCTCGCCCTTCTGGCCGCCCTTCGAATCACAACCGCTGCTCAACACCAACGCCACCGTCACTCCGGCCAGCAGCGTCACCAGCGACATTCCGGTAGTGTGCCACATTCTGTTCATTGCATCTCCTCGGTTGATGGAACAAGAAAACCGTTACGTTCAAAATCAGGAACTCAATCCTCGTATCGTTTCGCCGCATCGGTTGCCCTTGGCGACAGTCTGACGGCGGGCAAGATGCCCTCCCCAAGCCGAGTCCTACGAACTGTACAGCGCGTCGCGGATGGGCGGGTGCAGACAGCGCCACGCCGGCGGCAACGCGCCGATCAGGCCCAAAATCAGGCCCAACCCGAGTCCGGCTGCGATCACCGGCGCATCGATGGTCAACGCGAACGCCCCCATCGAGAAGCGCACGGACAGCCGATCGAGCACGAGCAAGGCGATGCCTGCCGCCACCACCGCCCCGGCCGACGCAATGAGCACCGACTCCTGCATCAGGTTGATGGCGATGGCCAGCCGACTGAACCCCAGCGTCTGCAGCGTGGCGAGCTCGCGAATACGCGACACCAGCGCGCCATAGACGGTGTTGAATCCGCCGAGCACGCCGCCCAGGCCGATGAGCGTGGCCGTCACCCACACCATGGCTCGGATGGGCGAGTAAAACCGGCTCAACTCCGCGTAATAGTCCGACTCGCGGACGGCCACCAGTTCGAGATCCAACCGTTGCTGGGCGAACGCGCTGACATCGCCGAACTCGGCCGTGTCCAGCGTCAGGATCACGCACGAAATCGTCGTCCGCTTGTTGGCGATCAGCAGATTCTGCAGCGGCATCCAGATCTCGGCGTGCTTGACCGTGCCCGGAGCGGCGAATCGCCCGACGATGGTCCACGGACGATCGTCAAAGTACAGCGTGCGGCCGACGGCCAATTCCTCCTGGCTCAGGCCGAGCCGAGCCGCCACGAGCTCGCCGACCATGATCTCGTCGTAACCCTCCCGCGGGGCGCGGCCCTCGATGATGCGAACTTGCGGATGCACCAGAAACGCTCGTGGCGTCACCCCCCGCAAGACCGCCTGCATGCCCTCCTTGGCGTCCGGGCTCGTGCGCACCAGCATGGCCATGTGAATTTCCGGCGACACATATGGAACACCCAACCGTTGGCGAATTCCAGGCACGCTGGCCAGAACCTGATCCGCCACCGAGGGCGAAATCTCGCTGCGTTCGGTGCTCTCCTCACTGCCCGCACCAAGCAGGATCACGTTGTCGTCACGTCCGCTCTCGGCCAGGCTGGTCTCCATGCCCCGCACGAATCCTCCCGCGGCCAGGAGCAACAGCACCACCAGCGCCGAGCCGATGAACGTGCCCAGCGTCCGCGAGGGCGATCGCCACAGGTTGCGAACCGCATACTCGAATGGCAGTAATCGCATGAAGAAGGTTTACCTCGTTTGGTTCGTTGTGAGTTGTCAGTGGTCAGTTGTCGGCTCATTGGTCCTTTGGTTGTGGTCGACGTGACTGCATACGACGGCTTCCGAGCAACTGACAAATGGACTACGGACCCAACCACGGACCACTGACTACTGACCACTGCAATCACTATACAGCCCGAAAACACTCCACCACCTCGCGGCGCGAGGCCATGATCGCGGGCACCAGGCCGGCCAGCACGCCGAGCACGATCGCCGTCAGCGCGCCCCAGCCCACCATCTGCCAACTGGCGTTGATGGGAATACTCAGCCCATCCACCGACAGGCTGTAGCCGCCCCACCGCACGATGCCGATCGCCAGTACCGAACCCAGCAGCGTGCCGGCCAGGCTGAGCAGAATGCCCTCGGCCACGATGAGCCGCGCGATCAGGTGCCCGGGGTAGCCGAGCGTCTGCAAGATGGCGTGCTCGCGAACGCGCTGCTGCACGGCCACCACGATGGCGTTGCCCACCAAGGCGAGCACGGCTGCCACACAGCCCCAGCCCAGCCACTTGGTGAAATCGACGATCTCCAGCACGTCCTCGGCCGCCTGGGCGACGAACGCCCGCTCCGATCGCGTGTGCGTCGGATCCTGATCGGCGGCGAATTCCGCATCGATGGCCTCCGCCACCGACCGGAGCCGCGACGGATCGTCCACGCGAACGTTGAACTGCGTGACCCACCCGCCGCGCCGGCTGCCGCTGGCGAACTGCAGGAAGTCCAGGTGCACGTAGGCGACGTTGTCGTGCTGCGGTTCCTCGGAGCTGATGATCCCGGCCACCGTGACGGTCACGCCGGCCGCATCGAAGCGGTCGCCCACCGATAGCTTGCGCCGCCGGGCCAATGTCTCGCCGATGAGTGCGGCATCGCTGCGCCGCTTCCACTCCTCGAACGAGCCGCTGATCACCTTCACCTCGGCCCCATACGCACTGAGAAACTCATCGACGGGCACGCCTCGAAACGTCACCACGTCCAGACTCGTGCGGCAATTGCTCACCACGATCTTCATCGGAATCGCACTGGCCACGCCCGGAATCTGCTTGATCCGCTGAACGTAGGACTCGCTCATTCGGCTGGCAAACGGACAATAGCGATCCTTGCGATAGACGATCAGCTTCGTCTCACCGGCGTCGGCCTCGGTGGCGGCTCGGGCCCCGGACTGCAGTGCCTGCACGGCCGAGAACAGGAACATGGCCACCGCCACGCTGAGGATGGTCAGCACACTGCGCGTCCGCTGCCGAACCACTTGCCGGATGACGACGGGCAAGAACTTGGGTGCCAACATGATCTACGCCCCCCAAGCCGCGGATGCGGCCGATTCAAGCAGCTTTCCTTTTTCCAGATGCAACGTGCGGCTCGCGCACTCGGCGGTGCGGGCGTCGTGCGTGACCATGATGAGCGTCTTGCCCAGCTCAGCGTTCAGCCGAGAGAGCAACTCCATGATTGCCCGCGCGGCCGTCGCGTCGAGGTCGCCCGTCGGCTCGTCGGCCACCAGAATGCGCGGGTCGGTCACGATCGCCCGGGCGATGGCCACGCGCTGCTCCTGCCCACCGCTCAATTGGCGCGGATAGTGATCGTACCGGTCCGCCAACCCAACCAGCTCCAGGGCGAGCCGCGTCTTGTTGTGCCGCTCCCGCCGCGTGAGCGGGTGAAGCAGTAGCGGCAACTCGACGTTCTCGTATGCCGTCAGCGTGGGCACGAGGTTGTACAACTGGAAGATGTACCCGATGTTCGCCGAGCGCCAGGCAGCCAGCTTCGACCGCGACATCTGGGCGATGTTCACGCCGTCGATCCACAACTCGCCCGACGTCGGCCGGTCGATCCCGGCGATCAGGTTGAGCAGTGTGGTCTTGCCGCTGCCGCTGGGGCCCATGAGCGCGAGGAATTCGCCTTCTTCCACGTCGAGATCCAGCTTCGAAAGGGGCGTGATCTCGATGTCGCCCCGTCGATATGTTCGCGTCAGTTTTCTGCAACTGATCAAACTCATGATTGTCCTCCATGGTGTGCCGCGTGGCCGTTCCTGGCCTCGCCGACGACGCGCACCGCGTCCCCCGGCTTCAAGTCGGCCGGCGGGTTGGCGATCAGCCAGTCGCCCAGCCGCAGCCCCTCTCGCACCTCGACCGCGTCCTCGTACCGAGCCGTGCCCAGCACGACCGGACGAAACTCGGCCCGCTTGTTGGCCTGGTCGTACAGCCAGACCGCCGTCCCGTCCGCCGTCTGCCGCACCAACTGCGACGGCACGAAAAGAACCGCCGTCTCGGCAGGCTGCGTGGTGGGAGGAGCGAGAAACTTCACCCGAGCCAGCATCTCCGGCTTGATCTCAGGTGCCGGATCATGGATAGCCACCTTGAATTGCAACGTGTTCTTCTGGATGTCCGCTTCGTGAACCACGCGTGTCACCTGGCCGGTAAACGTGCGGTTGGGCAACGAGCCCACCACGATTTCGGCCGGCTGGCCCACGCGAACCAGCGCGGCCTCGGACAACGGTACGTCCACGCGAACCTGCAGCTTCCGCGGGTCATATAACCGCATGACCTGCGAACCGGTGGGCATGTCGGTATTCAGCATCAAGTTGGAGCCGGGCTGAACCAGCCGCTGACTCACGACGCCGTCCACTGGCGAGCGGATCTCCATCCGGTCGAGCCGCAGCTTCGCCTCGTCGCGAGCGGCACGGGCTCGCTGCACTGCCGACTCGGCTTCGGCCAACCGAGCCTTGGCCTCGTCGAGCGCTCGAGTATCGGCGATCCGCAGTTCGAGTGCTTCCCTGGCCGCCTGTAACTCCGCTTCGAGATTGCGAATCTGTGCTTCGAGGATCGGCTTGCGAGCTTCCGTGCTGGCCAGAACAGCCTTCTGCCCTTCGTATTGCTGCTGCGCCCGCACCAGCTCCTGCTCGGACAACGCCCCTTGCGAGTCGGCCCGCGCACGGCGAACGCGATCGTAGGCGTCCTGCAACTCGGCCAGCTTCGCCCGCTCCGCCTCGACCAGCGCCGGCCACTGGTCGAGTTCGGCCTTCTTCTCGGCCAGCAGGGCCTCGGTGGTCGCCACCTTGCGCCTCAGCTCAATGGGATGCTCCCAATTCCGCTCCGCTTCGCGCACGAGTGCCTGAGCGGTTCGCAGGTGCGCTTCGTGCTCGCGCAGCTCGGCTTCGGCCCGCCCGAGGGCCAGCTTCGCCTCGTCCGGCACCAGCCGGGCCACCACTTGGCCTTTGGTGACGGTGTCGCCTTCGAGCACGGTCACTTCCTGCACCACGCCGTCGGCCAACGCGCTGACGGAGATGAAAAACGGGTCGGGCTCGACCCAGCCGGGGGCCTGCACGACGGCCGTACCCGCCGCCTGCACACCCGTGCGAGCCACCGTGGGCACGATCTCGACGGCCACGGCGGGCCGTAGCGCCCCCCGCGCGGCAAACGCCAGGATGCCCAGCGCCGCCACCAACACGCTCGCCGGCACGAGTACCCGCGTCTTCCAACGGCGTGGCGGCGGGTCCTCACTCACCATGCGATATGTCTCCCCTGCCGTGGCGCTCGCCGGCTGGGCGGTGCGCCTGAGCAGACCTAAATCCGGTCCTTGTCCCATGGTCGGTTTCCCTCGATCGAACCCCGCGCCACGGCTTTACCGCAAGTGCTTTTCGCGCAACCAGGGCGTGGTCACAACGAACCGCGGGCGCGCGGAGTCATGCCTGTAAAAAAGGAGAAGCGCCGGAATGATCAGGCCGATCGAGGCGGACGAAGCGGAGCGTTCAAGGCGAGACTCGCAGGCGGAGCCTCGGACGTGATGACGATGAAATCCACCGGCGCCGGCGTCAGACTCGTCAGCGCCGGCCGGAAGAAGACAACGGTCTTGGCGCAGTTCAGCACACCGCAACCGTTGCAGTGATGCGACTTGGGTGCGGACTGCGGGCTGCCGCCGGTCGAATCGTCGGAGGAATCCGACGATTCGTCACGCGGGGCGGGTTTGGGGCAACCGGGGCAGGAGTGCTGCTCGTCGGCCGTACCGGCCACGGCGAGCGAAGCATCGGCCTCGTCGCCGTGCTGCTCACAGCAGCAGCACGTGCAGTTGGACGTCTGGGCGCAGCAGGTCCTCGCCACCCCCGGAGAGATGACGCCGACCATGGCCACCAGTACCAATCCCGCGCAGATATACCGCATGCGTGCACAATTATACCATAGTTGTATCGGTCTCGCATCCCCGCTCCGCGAGGATTTGCGCCTGCCCCCGGGAGTTCGGCCGCTGTTCAGGTCCGCGACCGGGTTGGTTTTGCCCGGAAAATGCGTTCCGGAAACCTACTCGCCCTTCCGTCACCGGTGCCAGCCGGACGTTCGTCGCCCCGACCCGCCCGGACGCAATTCGCTGGCCTGTCGATGCTTGCACCAGCGCGCGGCTGGATCGATAAGGTGACCTAAACGCGTCATTCCGAGATCACGCCCGGTCGCCACGGCCGGACACATTTGACGGTCTGGCCGCAGCAGCAACCCGGACTTATGACTGAGTGCCGGCCCACATGCGTGCGAAACGAGGGCCGCAGGTCGCGAGGACAAAGCAGCATGGCACCACTCGAACGCCGCACGTTGCTGGCCGGCCTGGGACTGGCCGGTAGCTCCCTCCTGGCCGGCGCAGCGAAGGCCGGCGACCTCAACCCGCCGCCCGGGCCGATCGGCCCGACCATGAAGCGGCTGGACCAGGTCGAACCCCGCACGCCCGTTCAGACGTTGAGCGGTTCGGCCAACTCGCTGTACGTCGTGCAGGAACCCGGAGCCTACTACCTTACCGCCGACATCCTGGGCCAGCCGGGCATGAACGGTCTGGAGATCGCGTGCGACGATGTGACCGTGGACTTGTGCGGCTTCAGCATCGTCGGTGGGCTGTACAGCATCAGCGGCATCGCCGCGACTTACGCTTGGCGCCGCATTACGATCCACAACGGCCGAGTGATCGGCTGGCGGACGCACGGCATCGACCTGGGCCAGTCCACGGAATGCATCGTCGAGCGGGTGCAGGTCGCCCAGAATGGCCATATCGGCATCAAGGTCGGGCCCGCCGGCTTCGTCCACCTCTGCACCATCCGCGAATGTATGGAGATGGGAATCAATGCCGGTCTCCGGAGCCAGGTCTCGCATTGCCGAACCGTTGACTGCACGACGGGTGTACGGGCGGCCGGCGGCAGCATGATTCAAGCCTGCGTGGCGGCCAGCTCGAACGGCATCGGCTTCGAGCTCATCGACACCGGCTCATGCGCACAGGATTGCTCGTCCGTGCAGTGTGCGACCGGCTTTGCCTGCGATGCCAACGCGACCATCCGCACAAGCGCGGCCGTCAACTGCAGCGTGGCGGGCTTCCACGTCCGCGCCGCTCGCAACGTGATCCGCGAATGCCAGGCGATGGGCGGCGGCAAAGGGTTTTACGTTACGGGCACCTCCAACCTACTGTTGCGCAACGCCGCCTCCGGAAACGGTCAGGACTATTCGATCGCTGCGGGCAACAGCTACGGCCCGCTGGTCAGCGTCGCGGGTGTCGGCGATGTGAGTGCGGTGGCTGCGGCCAGCCATCCGTGGGCCAACTTCATCTATTGAGCAAACCAAGGAGCCTCCGCGTGTGCCGGCAATCGTGCGCAATCCTGTTGTGCCTGTTTTATGGCACCGCGGTCGCGGGCTCCGCGAGCAACATCGCGATCGAGAACAGCCATGGCTGGGCCGAGAACCTCGGATGGCTGAGCTTCCACAGCCCCGACGGCGCGACCGGTGTCCGGGTCCTGCCCACGATTTTGTCCGGCTCCGTTTGGGCGGAGAACGCTGGATGGATCCATCTGGGCGACGGCGCCCCGGCTTCCGGCCACGCTTACGGCAACCTCGACGGCACCGACTTCGGCGTGAACGTCGATCCTGTGACCGGAAACCTGTCGGGCCTGGCCTGGGGCGAGAACATCGGCTGGATCAACTTCGGTGACCCTACGATCCCAGGCGGCGGCAGCTTGTGCCGGGTGGACTTTTCTGCTCGCCGCCTGCGCGGATGGGCCTGGGCCGAAAACGCCGGCTGGATCAACCTGGATCATCCCGTTGCGTTCGTCGCGTTCGATTGGCCGCTCTGCCACGAGCCCTACGCGGACGCCGACGGTGACGGCGACGTCGACCAGGTGGATTTCGGAATCGTGCAGCGTTGCCTGTCGCCCGGCCACGTGGGAATCGGCGCCGGCTGCGAATGCTTCAATCGGCCGGAACCGCCCGATTACCCGCGCGGCGACAACGACATCGACGCCGACGATCTGGATGCCTTCGAGCTCTGTGCCACTGGTCCCGCCGTTCCACCCGACGCAGCCTGCGACGACTGACTGCCCGGGGGGCGGGCGTCTCGCTTGCCTCAGGAGTGAGCGTGGTACAAGGCATCCTGCCTGCATTTGCCATTGGTCCGTGGCTTCAGAAAAAATGAACCACAGAGAGGCACAGAGGAATACAGAGAGGCTCACATCGGGCCTTCTCCTCTGTGACCCTCTGCGTCCTCTGTGGTTAGTCTGACTCCACGTGCGTGATGCGCGCCTCCCCCGGCACGATCAGACGGCGGCTTCGGCCGGGATCTGCCGCCGCCGAATAATCTCGCCGCGCACGCTCACGACCACGTCTTCGATGGGCACGTCCACGCCGCTGTTGGCCCGCGCCTGTAACGCCAGCATCAGAATGCCCGTGCAGCACGGTACCTCCATGTGCACGACCGTGATGCTGCGAATCCGGTTGGCGGCGATGATCTCGGTGAGTTTGGCCAGGTACGTGCTCGTGTCGTCGAGCTTGGGACAGGCGATGGCCAGAGCACGGCCCCGCAACAACTGCGCGTGGAAGTCCGGCAGCGCGAACGGCACACAGTCGGCGGCCAACAGAAGATCCGCGTCCTGGAACACCGGAGCACGCGGCGGCAGCAGTCTCAGTTGAACCGGCCACTGCGCCAATTCCGAAAGCCCACCGGATGCGATCGAGCCGGCCTCATTCATGCGAGCAGCCGACGCACGCGCGCCCAGACGCGCAAATCGCTGCGAAGGACATCCGCCCCCATGCGCGTGGGCGGGAGTGGCCGAAACGTTTTGATGCTCGCAACCGCGCACAGCCGGTGCCTCCGGAGACGACAAGCTCCTCCCTGGGAAAGCATCCGGTCCGGAAACGGATGGGTTCCACTCGTCGCGCCCGGCCAGGTGAGCCTTCACCGCGTGCTCGTCAAAATCGTCGGCTTCCCGCTTTTCGATGCGAATCGCGCCTTTCGGGCAATGGCCCAGGCAGGCCCCCAGGCCGTCGCACAGCCGGTCCGCCACCAGCCGAGCCTTGCCATCGACGATCCGGATGGCGCCCTCCTCGCACGCCGGGACGCACAAGCCGCAACCGTCACATTTCTCTTCATCGATCAGCACGATGTCGCGAATCATCGGGAACTCTCCTTGCCGGGCTACCCGGCTTTGTATGCGAGCATTATGCCGCCGTCGAGCAGGCCAGGCATTGACGACCGTCAAGTTCGCAGAAAAATCGCGAACCGCCGGCACGACGGCCTCCCGGATGGCGATGATGCGTGTCCGGGGACGCCGGTCGGAACCGCTGTGACCACCGACGGTTGCCCCGCCCCGTCGCTCGACGCAGATGGCGACGGCGTGCCTGATGACCGCGACCTGTGCCCGGGAACCAGCTCAGGCGCGTCGGTCGATGCCGACGGCTGCGCGATCCAGAATCCGGATGACTCCGGCGACGACACGCCGGAGGATCCGGACGATCCGGCCGATCCGGCGGGACATGAAACGCCCCCGAATGGGGATGATCGGCCTCTGCTGGGATTCTGCGGCGCCGGTCTCGCCGAAACGCTGGCCGGCCTGCTGCTCTGCCTGACCCTCGTACCACTGCGGCGACGCCGGTAACTGCACCCGGACCGTTGCTCCTACCTGACGAGGCCGGCTCGCGCTCTCACGGGCGAGCCGGCCTCACTGCTTGACGCCCGCCGCCCGCAGAGCCAACATGAAGCCGCCCGGCCGATCGTCGGCCGGCCTTCCGGGGTCGGGCGCGGTCTTCGCGACTCGCCTCGTTTTTTGCTGACGGAGCTGCAACATGAGTATCAAGACCTTCCGATGGACCTGGCTGCTGGTCGCACCCGGGTTGTGCTACGCCGCGCAGATGGCGCCGAACATGCCTCGCAAATCAACGGCTCCGCCCAAAGAAGTACCGGCCCCGCCCTCAATCAAGTGGGAGAAGCACCAGCTCAGCGACCACCTCAACGAAGGCATTGCCGTGTTCGACGTGAACAACGACGGCAAACTCGACATCACCGCCGGGCCGGAATGGTATGCAGCACCCGACTTCAAGCCCCGGCCGGTCCGCAAGATGGACCAGGTACTCAACAAGGAATTCGCCGACAGCAACGGCGAGCACGCCTTCGACGTGAACGGTGATGGTTGGACCGACATCATCAGCGGGTCGTGGTTCTCGGACAAGATCTATTGGTACGAGAACCCCGGCAAGGAAGGCCTTGAGAAAGGGGTGCTCTGGAAGCAGCACCTGATTGCCGAAGGCCAGAATTGCTGTGAAGGCACGCTCCTGCTGGACCTCGACGGCCGCGGAGCGCCGGAGATCATCGTCAACAGTTGGGATCGCGACAAGCCAATGACCGTCATCCGCATGCGGCCCGGCAAGGAGCCCAGGTTCACGGTCGTTCATCTCGGCGGGCCCGGCACGGGTCACGGCATTGCCGTCGGCGACATCAACGGCGACAAGAAGCCCGACATCCTCGTGCCCAAGGGCTGGTTCGAGCAGCCGGCCCGGCGGCCGTTCCGAACGCCCTGGAAGTTCCACTCGATGCCGATTTCCCTCGATCACTCCAGTCTGCCGGGTCTGATCCTGGATCTTACGGGTGATGGCAAGAACGACATCATCATGGGCAAGGGTCATGATTACGGCATCATCTGGCTCGAGCAGGGTCCGGCCGAAAATGGTGAGCCTACCTGGATCAAACACGAGATCGACAACAGCTTCTCGCAAAGCCACTGCCTGACCTGGGCCGACCTCGACGGAGACGGCAAGTTCGAGATGATCACCGGCAAGCGATGGCGCGGCCACGGCGACGGCGACCCCGGCTCAGCCGAACCGATGTGCCTGTTCCGCTTCATCTGGGATCCGGCATCCCGCACGTTCACCCGCGACACCATCAGCTTCGATGACGGCGTGGGCACGGGCATGCAGATCCGCACCGCCGACCTCGACGGCGACGGCCGACTGGACATCGCGGTGGCGGGCAAGACCGGCGCCTATATCCTCTTCAACCGCGGCAAAGCCAACTAGGGCATTCGCCCCCAATTGAGAAGACCAAGCGAGCGGCGGGGCTTGTCCCCGCCGTCTCTTTGCGCCGTGCCCATTTCTTCCATCCCGGTCCTTGACCTCGCCGCGCCCGTTTCTCCGATCCCGGTCCGGGATCATGCGACCGTAACCCGTCCCTCTTTCAATCCGACTCGCCCCCAGTCCCGCCGGGCGCTATAAAAACCGTGGCACTCTGAAGTTTTTCCCGTCATCGGGTCGATACATCCCGAAGGAAAGCCTGTACGCCGTGGAGGACGGCCCCATGCAGGAGCGAGTGACCCGCTTTCGAATGCTGTTCCACGTGGGTCTGGTCGTGATGTTGGTCACGGCAGCGCTGTCGGCCAGCTCCGACGGCGTGGCGGTCACAAGCATGTTGACGGCACTGACGCTCACCGGAGCGGCCACCGCCTTGCTCGCCAAGATCCGCCTCCTGCAGCTCCAACGATCCCTCCGCCGTCACGCCCCGCGCCCCGGCGTCTGGGCCATACGATAACCGGCGTCTCTTCATCTTCATCCTCTCGCCGCGTCACTGTGTCGCCCCGTCGCCGCATCATCTTTTTCTCTCCCCGCCCGTGGTATAATCCGTCGCCATGGCGCTAAACCTCACCCCGGAATACTTCGAGGCGGACCGCAAGTATCGCCAGGCCCGCACGCCGGCGGAGAAGCTGGCCGCGCTGGAGGAGATGCTGCGGACCATCCCCAAGCACAAGGCCAGCGAGAAGAAGCAGGCCGACCTCAAGCGCAAGATCAAGGAGCTCAAGGAAGCCGGCCAGCAGCGAGCCGCCAAAAAGAGCGGCGCGGGCGTGGATCCGTACAGCCTGCCTCCCCAAGGGGCCGGGCAAGCCCTGCTGCTGGGCTTGCCCAACTGCGGCAAGTCGTCCATCGTCGGACGGCTCACCAAGGCCCCGGTCAAGATCACGGACTTTCCGTACGGCACCGCCCTGCCCACGCCGGGCATGGCCTACCACGAGGATGTGCCCATCGAGCTGGTGGACCTGCCGCCCGTCGCTCCCGAAAGTCTCCTGCCCGCGCTGATCAACGCGATCCGGCACACGCACATCGTGCTGTTGGTGGCGGATCTCGGCTCGCCGAGCGTGCTGGAGGATCTCGAAGCGCTCATCGCCGCCCTGGCCCGGCACGAGATCACGTTCGATCCGCCGGATGAGGAGGACGAAGGCGACTACATGCGAGTCGGCCCGAAAGGGCTGATCGTGTGCAACAAGTGCGACCTGCCCGGTGCCATGGACACGTTTGCCGTACTTCAGGAACTGGGTCCCAAATATCCGGAGATGTTGGCTGTTTCGGCGGCGACGGGCGAGGGGCTGGCCGAGATGATGCATCGGCTCTTCATCATGCTGGACGTCGTGCGGATCTACGCCAAGGAACCGGGCAAGCCGGCAGACAAGGAAAAACCGTTCGTGCTGCCCACTAACAGCACGGTGGGCGAGCTGGCGCGGATGATCCACAAAGACCTCGCCGAGAATCTCAAGTTCGCGCGAGTCTGGGGCAGTTCGAGCCACTCGGGCCAGCAGGTGCACACCTCGCACGTGTTGCACGACCGAGATATCGTCGAACTGCACGCGTGAACTACAGAAGCTATGAGCTATGGGCTTTGAGCTATGAGCCAGCGAGCGGCGGGGCTTGACCCCGCCGTCTCATTCCACCGTCAATCCGCTCCTCTCTCGCGAAACCCGAAGTCGGCACGGATCCGCCCCCAGTGCATTCTCCGGCTCACAGCTCATAGCTCACAGCTTCTCTCACTCCCCCGAAAGATAATTGGCGATCGCCTCCGACGTGCGGAGCGCGCGGGTGTAGATCCGGATGGCCTTGGCGGCCTGCTTCAGGGTCGGGCCGACGCGAACCTCCTTGTCGCCGTTGATGTCCAGCAGGTGCGGACTGAAGCGGCCCCAGCCGTAGGGCCGTGCATCGCCGCCGTCGCAGAGCTTGCCGTCGATCACGTAGCTGATGATTCGCGGACCGGCATCGACAATGATCGCGACATGATGCGTTCGGCCGGTTTGAATCGTGCCGGGATCGCTGTCCCAGAACGCGGTCGTGCTACCGTCGCTCAATTCGATGCGCAGTGCAGCCGCATCGGCGGTCTTCACCACGAAGCCCTTGCCTGTCGCATCGCGCGAATCCAGCAGAACCTGGCCCGCGGAAATGTCATTCAACGCGAAGCGCAACTCGACGGTCAGGCCGGCCACGCCGCGCAACAGCGGAATCTTAGGCATCGCCAGCTTGCCGGAGGCGATCTGTTCGCTCGTGGCACTGACGGCCAATCCCTGCTGAGTCAACGTCTTGACCGTGCCCTGATTCCACATCCCCTCCAGCAGCGAAGCGTCGATCTCGTGAATCCGGGCGACTTCCTTCTGCGTTTCGGTCACCCAGTAGCGACCCTGGTCCTCGATCAGGTCCGGATAGCTCGTGCGAACCGTCGGCTCAGGGTCGTACAGCAGGATCTCGGGCTGCGACCAGTGGATGCGACCGTCGCGTTCGATGCCGCCGCTGATCCAGGCCGGGTTGCGACGTTCGTAATCTTTGCCACCGTTATTGTGGAACCAGAAGAGATACTTGCCGTTTTGCGTCTTCCACAGACGCGGGCAGGCTCGCGGATGCTTGATGCGTTGTCCGCCCGGCGTGTACGTCGCAAACTCGGGCGGCGTCCACGTCCGGCCGCCGTCGAAGCTGTAGGCGTGGCAGGGATGGCCTTCGACCGTGCGGTACATGGTGTACAACGTGCCGTCGCTCAGCACGACCAGGTTCTGCTCCTCAGCGATGGGGCCGCCTGTCGGCGACCGCAAGCCGATGTCGCCCTCCGGCAGCATTTGCCACTCGATTTTGGCCGGATCCGACTCGGTCAAGATGTTGTCCGAGCGAAAGAACCAGCCCTCCGAACGTTCGATGAGGTACTTGCAGATCTTGCTGAAGCCGAAGATCACCGAATCGCCCGCAATCACCGGCTTGCCGATGCCCCAGAGCATCTGCACCTTGCCCTGAAAGTCGTTCTCGTAATCACAGGGCGTCATGCGCACGGGCAGACGATAACGCTCCTTGGACCAGGTTCGACCGTGGTCGTCGGAGTACTTGTACACGTACCAGCCGAGCATGTCGGCGCGGATGTCCTTGCGATCGCCCAGCGTGTTTATGCGATCGCCGTTGTAGTCATAGAAGACATAAACGCGGCCGCTGGGCGTGAGCAGAGGCATGGCCCACGACGCTTCGGGGCCATCGGCGGGTTCGATGTCGATCAGCGGCGACCAGGTCTTGCCCCGGTCCGTGCTGATGGTGGCGACCACGTGTTGGCCGCGCTGCCCTTCGATGCCTTTGCCGGTGGTCATGGTGCACAGCCAGTTACCGTCGTGCGTGATAACGACGTAGGGCTGGTCGCAGTAGCCCTCATCCGGCAGGACGATGCCGTTACGGAGATTGCGCCAATCTTCGGCTGCCGGTGCCGGCGGCGGCGAGGCCAAGGCGATCGTGCACTCCGCGGCAATTGCCGAGAGGGCTACAAAACCTATCACACGCCCAGTGCTGCACACCATGTCGTTCTCCTTGCGATTGCACGCATTGCCTCGCGCCCTCGTCCGGAATCGGACCGCTTTGTTGACGCATAATTCCCAACTTTGTAGACTATGCGGCGACTGGCGTCAATGCTCGCACGCGGGCATCCGAACGCTAACTGACGCTCGGAAATATTGTTCCGATTCCCGAATCCCGTCCATTCCGGAGATTGGCATGACGCGAGCACGCATCTCGAAAATTGGGGCGATCGCGATCGTGATGGCGGCCCTCTCGACGACGTCATCGCGCGCAGCGACAGACAAACCGATTGTCGTGCAGCCGGGTGTGCCGCAGTTATTCATCGACAACGCGATCATCGAATCGGAACAGGGACCGATCCGCACGCTCCACCAGCCCATCAAGGACCACGGCGGCCAGGAGCCGATCATCGCTTCGCCGCCCAACACCAGTCTCCTCGCGTACGGCAGCATTGTGTTTGACACCCGGCTCAAGCAGTACGTGATGTTCGTCCAGGAATTCCCGTCACGGCAGATGTATCGGGTACTGTCGTCGGACGGCATGAACTGGGGCGAGCTCGATCCGGTCCACCTCGACACCGATCTCGGCGATGTGCCACGCGATAAGGCCATCAACGCTGCCGGTAATCGCGAGATCGACTTGTTCTCGTGCATGTACGACCGGGCGGATGACCAGTACCCCTACAAGGGCTGGGCCTGGTTCGCCAACTGGGGCAACGATCTGGAAGGCATCTTCTATGTCCAGTCCCGAGACGGCAAGACCTGGGAGCGCGGCCGCCAGGTGGTCAATGGATTCGCCGGCCCCGGCGACACGAGCTGCCGCGAGATCCACCAGGACGGCAAGATCGTCCGCGGCCCCGGCGACGTGACGCTCTTCTCCTACGACGAACAGACCGGCAAGTACCTGGGTATCTTCAAGTTCTTCAATCACGACGGCTACAAGGCGGGCAACAATCACCGCAGCCGTGCGTATCTGTGGCTCGATCGGCTCGACGAGCCGGTGGACACCGATCGGATCGAGCGGATCGCTCTGCTGCCGCCCAATGACTACCGTAACGGCGATACCGAGTTCGACGAGTACTACGCGAGCACGGCCTGGCGTTACGGTCCGTTGTGGCTGGGAACGCTCAAGATCTTCCACCCGCGCGGCAACTATCCCCATTCGTCGGCCGGTTGTGCGTTCCTGAAGCTGGTGGTCAGCCGCGACGCGTTGAACTGGAGCAAAGTACCCTACTTGAACGACAGCGGCGTGCCCGAAGTGTTTATCCCCAACGGCCCGGAAGGCGGCAACGGCGGCCGAAACGACGGCGGTTACATCAGCGATTTCAGCACGCCTCCGCTGCGAATCGGCAACGAATTGATCTTCTACTACAGCGCTTCATCGTGGGGCAAGAATCACCCGCGCGGCGAGCGGCTGATGGGGGGCGGCATCTTCCGGGCGCGTCTGCGGCCGGACGGGTTCGTCTCAATCGACGAGGGTAGTGTCACCACTTGCCCGCTCGAGCTGAAAGGCGACGATCTGCTGGTTAACGCCGTCGGGCCGGTCACCGTCGAGTTGCTCGATTCCGCCGGCGACGTGGTCGGCAAGGCCGAGATTCAGGGCGATTCGCTCGAACACGTCGTGAAGTTCAATGGCCGGTCGGCAGGCTCGCTCGCCGCCGGCAAGACGCCGCGCCTGCGTTTCACCGTTCAACCGCCGGGGCGTCTCTACTCGTTCACCACCCGCTGACCGGCCACGCATCGAGGGTCCCAACATCTTGCCCTCTTGGGGGGCGGGCATCTTGCCCGCCTGCGAGGCGGGCGGGACGCCCGCCCCCCGTCTCAGTAGTCGTCCAGCGTACCGGCGTGGTCGAGGTGGCTGATGTCGCCCCAGGTGCCCAGGCTCCAGCCGTTGTCGTCCCGGAAGAACGTATTGAGGCTGCCGTTGTAGAGCACCCATCTTCGCGGAATTGACAACGGCAACTCCAGGGCCAGTCGAAAAGCACTGTCGAGCACGCCGCCATGTGTCACAATAACGACACGATTGCCGGCGTGCGTCCGGGCGATGCGCTCGAGACATGCGACGGCTCGTTCGTGTTTGTCGCGAAGGCTCTCGCCCTCAGGAATGACGTGATCGGGGTCGCGCCGCCGAAAGCGTTCGAACTCGTGCGGAAAGCGTTGGTGGATCTTGTCGAGCCTGAGCCCCTGAAACACGCCGAGCGCTCGTTCACGCAGGCCGGAATCGGTCTGCAACGGCCGGCCACTCGCGGCGGCGATACATTCCGCCGTCCGCCTGGCCCGGCCCAGGTCGCTGCTGTACAGCGCGACGAAGTCCACTCGGGCCAGCCGACGAGCGACGGCCTCGGCCTGCCGCAGACCGACGGGCGTGAGCTCGCTATCGAGGTGCCCTTGCCAGCGTCCCTCGCGATTCCAGACCGTCTCGCCGTGCCGGATGAGGATGAGTTCGGTCGTGCCGGCCTGCTGGGACGTCATGATCGGGCAGTCCCCTCCAGCCGAACGTCGCCGCCCAGGCCGGTCAGGCATTCGACGAACGTCGGGAACGTGACCGACATGGCCTCGGCGGTATCGATGCGCGTGCCGCTCGGGATGCAGCACCCGGCAACAGCCAGCGCCATGACCACCCGATGATCGTCATGCCCGCTGACCGCGGCGGGCCGCAAATCGCTCTGCTCGATGATCAATCCGTCGGGCAACTCCTTGATTCGCGCCCCCATCTTCCCCAGCTCGGCCGCCATGACCGCGATGCGATCCGTCTCCTTCAGGCGGGCCTGGGGCACGTTGACCAGCCGGGTCGTACCTCGCGCGAAGCAGCCGACCACCGCCATCATGGGCAGAGCGTCAGGCGTGGCGTTCATGTCGATTTCACAACCGGTCAGCGTGCCGGGGCGGACGCGAATGCCCTCGGGCAGGAACTCCACGCTCGCGCCCATGCGTTGCAGGTACTCGACGACGGCTTTGTCGCCCTGTGGATCGTTCATGTCCAAGCCGCGGACGAGCACGTCATTGTCGCCCAGGGCACCGGCGGCCAGGAAGAACGTGGCCGAGGAGAAGTCCGCCGCCACTCGCACGTCGGTCGCCCGATAGCGCTGGCGTCCGGGCACGCGGAACTGCCGCAGTTCATCGCGTTCGAGCACGGCTCCCATGCGGGCGAGCCAGTCCAGCGTGATGTGGACGTAGGGTTGCTCGTTGAGCAGAGGGACGTCGATGACGCTGTCGCCGTCGGCCAGCGGCGTGCAGATGAGCAGACTGCTCAGGTATTGACTGGTGACGGCCTCGATGCTCGTGCGCCCGCCGCGGAGGCGCCCCCCCACCACCAACGGCGGGCACCCGTTGTTCCGCATGAGGAAGACTTTCGCCCCAAGATCGTTCAGCGAGCACGCCAGCGGACCGATCGGCCGGCGACGGATCTGATGGTCGCCGGTGAAGCCGGCGTAGCCTTCGCGCAGCAGAGCCGCCGCTCCGACCGCAAGCCGCAGCGTCGTACCCGAGTTCTTCACGTCAATAAAATCGCCCGGCGTCGCCGGCTCGCCGCCGGTGCCGCGAACGCGCCAGAGGCCGGGCTCGACCTCGATCTCCGCTCCCAGGGCGCGCCAGGTGTCCACGGCAGCCTGCGTGTCGGCCGAGCTGAGCGGCTCGCGGATGGTGCTTTCACCGTCGGCGAGCGAGCAGAACGTGACCGCTCGGATGGTGTGGGATTTCGACCCCGGGATATCGACCGGGCCGTGCAGCCGGGACTGCCCGCAGTACAGGTACATGACGTCCTCTCGTGAAAACAGGTTCGAACCCGAACTCGTCATGCACCAGAATAGCGGCGACGCGGCGGATTGTCAGCCACAGGCGGACCCAGGAGCAGGAACCGAGGCCCGCGGCCGGCCGATGGGTCCGGCCAAGCGCGGATGCGAAACGAGGAGGTTGACCCGGTGGATCAACCTCCTCGCATTCAGAACTCGAGAAACGAAACGTGAAAAATCAGCGTCCAGCCACGCCGGGGGCCTCCGGGCTGATGCCGGTGACCTGCTGCGTCAGACGGTTGGCCTGTTGCAGATGCTGCTGCAGCGTGGGCAGCGTCCGTGCGGCGAACTGTTTGACGTCGTTGTCCTGGCACTTCTGAGCGGCGAACTTGTTGGTCAGGACGTTCCGGTGATGACACGCGACGGTGCCGAACAAAAACTCCCGCTGGAGCGTTTCGGGATCCAGTTGCTGCATCTCCTGGAGGAGGCTCTGCTGCCACTGAGCCATCTGTGTGGGCACCTGCATTTGCTTTTGCTGGGCGATCTGCTTGAGCTGCTGGTTGTTCTCGCGATGTTCCTCCTGCAGGCGTTGAGCGAACTGCTTGACGCTGTCATCGGGCGCTTTCTCGGCCACCAGCTTGGCCGCCTGTTCCTCGAACAGGTTGTTTTGGATCTGGTGCTTGAGATAGGACTGGTCGATGTCCTTCTCGCGCCCCGCGCCGATCCGGCCGGCTTGCCCCGTCTGGCCGGTCTGACCGGGCTGCCGCGGTTGTAACAACGGCCGATCCTGCTCCCGCCCCGTTTCGCGCTCCTCGGTTGCCTGCTGCGCGAGTACAAACGGAACCACCAATGCGATCACGCCGAGCGTTGCCGCCAGCTTCGTCTTCATACACCACTTCCTTTCTGTCTTGCGACTCCTTTGGGCCGTCCACGCCGACTCACGCTGCCGACGCGCGTTTCATCACGCATCATATGAACGCGTCGATCGACCGGTCAGCCGGTGTGCCGCCGAAAAGACGATCAGAAAGGGCGCTACGGCGTGAGGGAAGAAGGCCTGGGACCTGAGGCTTGAGGCTTCAGACCTGAAGCAAGAGTCAAGGAAGACCTGACCACCATGAGCCGGACCATCTGCACGAAGCTGCGAAATAATGGCAGCTCGCATCTTCGAATAAACTAACCACAGAGGACGCAGAGGGACACAGAGGAGAGGGCCCGATCTGCCGACCACTGTGCTCCTCTGTGCCCCCTGTGGTTCGTTTTCTTGAAGGCGGAAGACACGACGAATCTTCACTTCATCTGTGGTCGTCAATGCCATCTGTGGTTCAAAACGGCTGACGTCAGCGGAACGAGTCTATGCGGTGGTCAAACCCGTGAGCCAGAGCACACGATTCAGCACGCTCTCGATGTCGCATCCGTGGGTATCCACGATCCAGTGCGATGCCTGCCGATAGATAGGGTCTCGCTCGATGAGTGCGTTCCGGACCTGTTGGAGCCCGGTCTTGGGGTCCATGGGCAGCCGAGTCACGTGCCGGTGGGCGTCGCCGTAGATGCGGTGCCAGAGGATCTCGGGCGGAGCAGTCAAGTAGATGAGCTGGCCCGTGGCTCGCAGGGCGCGGACGTTGTCTTCGCGCAGCACCACGCCCCCTCCGGTACTGATCACGTGACGGTCCAGCCGCGCCGCCTCGGCGACGACCTCGGCCTCGAGTTCCCGGAAGCCCGGCTCGCCGCGATCGGCGTAGATCTCCCGGATGGTCTTGCCCATCCGCTGCTCGATGAGCTGGTCCGTGTCCAGAAAGGGCCAACCCAGTCGCTCAGCCAGCGCACGGCCGACGGTCGTTTTGCCGCTGCCTCGATATCCGACCAGAACGAGGTTCATGCCAAGAACATAATCGATTCGGGCCGCCAGGTCAGGCCGCGTTCCATAAAAAAGCCGGCCCCCGTGGGTCGGGGGCCGGCAGTCAATCTATCAGGAGCGGGTGTACGGCGATCACCGGTTCACGACATTGGTGCCGGAGTTGTTGCCGTACACGAGGTAGACCTCGCCGGCGTCGTTTCGTCGCTGGGTGGGGTCGAGCGGGTTGACGAAATCGGCTTCGCTCACGCCGAGGAGGATGTCAGCGAACCCGTCGCCATCCACGTCGCCGGCAGCGCCGACCCAGTCGATGGTGGCCTCGTCGGCGGAAGCCTGGGCGTAGGGGCTCACAAAGACGATACCCGGCAACGCCTCCGTACCGACTTCGCTCAACGAGTAGTAGGCCCGGTTCGGGTTGTTCGAGAGATCCAGATGCAGTCCGCCGAACACCAGGTACGCCACGCCGCGACGGTTCTGGCCGCGGATGGAACGCACCTCGTTGGGGGCACAGATGAGCAAGTCAGTGTAGCCATCGCCGTTGAAGTCGCCGACGTTCGCGATGGAATGCCCCGCGTGCCCGCCGCGCTGCGAACCGTAAATGGCACAGCCGCGAAGCTTCTTGCTCCCAACGTCGCTGACGTAAAAGATGTTCTCACCGGTCAGCTTGGGATCGCCGAAGACGATGCCGATGAATCCGCAGTCCGCCCCACCGGGCCCGTCGGCCAGCGGCGAGGCAAAGGCGAAGTCATCGCGTCCGTCCTTGTCCGCATCCCCCAGCATGGTGTGGATTTCACCGAACCGATCGCCGGTGTTCGTCCCGCGAATCTCGAGACGCGGGATGTACAGGCGGTTCGGATCGTTGGGATCGACGGCCTGACTCAGGTCCAGGTTGCCGAAATCGAGCCGGCCGTAGATCACGTAGACCGTGCCCGCATCCACCGCACCATCGTGATCGGCACCGGGGGCACCGGCGAGAATATCCTGATGCCCGTCGCGGTTGATGTCACCCGCACGGTTGCCATAACCGAACTCATCACCTGGCGCCGCGCCATAGATCTCTCGCGACGGCGGATACCACACCGAACGGTAGCACGGATCGGTATTGGTCTTGCGGTAATCCGGGAGCGACTTGACCTCCTGGTCGACGTACCCGACCAGATCGATCCCCCAGGTGAGCAGGATCGATCCGCGCTTCTGGTAGCTGTTGGGCAGCGAGATGAGAAGTTCGGGACGTCCGTCGCGACCCGGCGTTGCCCCGCCGGAGCTGAGATCCGGCATGGAACCGAGCGTTCGGCCGAACTGGTTGTAGAAGTCCAGCTCCCAGCCCCCCTGACCTAACTGGCCCCACGAGAACCACGCCCCGCGCAGCCGGGCGCCCTGAGGCACCGCACCACTGCCCATGGAAGTGCCTTCGTCCGTCGTGATGGGGTCCGGATCGAACTGCCCGGCGAGCGAGATGTCCAGGACATTGTCCTCCATCTGGTTCTGGCTGGGCAGATAGATGATGTAGCCCTGATTCAAGGGCGTGTTGTTGAAGAGGTCGCCGTCGTTCGAACAGAGATACTGGTACTCAACGTCGTCGATCGTTTCGGTCACCCACCCTTCGCGGTAGTCCCACGCCCCTATGTCGTCGTTACCTTCCTCGGTCATGAGCGGGTTGGGCATGCCGTCGTCGTAGCAGCGACCGTCCTCATCGCAAGGATCGTCGTCGTGGTAGTCCCACCAACCTTCGGCGTAAGGCAGGCCGAACAGGATTTCGGGCCGTCCGTCACCGGAGAGATCCTCGATCGTCGAGACGGCGACGATTCCGTCGGTCACCGTCTCCGTCGAACTATTGCCACCGTAATAGTAGGAGTACTTGTACCACGGACCGGCATGTCCGCTGGCAAATGAGCATCCCCGATACTCGGTCCCGAAGCTGTTCATGTGCACGTCGCCACCGAAGCGTTGGCCCGGCATGCCGTACACGAGATAGGCCGAGCCTACGTTCCCGCGTTCGAACGGGCGGCCCCACCGGGCGACCACGATGAAATCGTCAGCGCCGTCGCCGTCGAAATCGCCGAGCGAAGTGCCGGTGTATCCCAGGCGGCCGCCGGTATCGAAGCCGAGCAGTCGGGCGCCGGCTGTCGTGCGGCCAACCTCACCCAAGTCCACCACACCCGATGCCAGGCCGGTCAAACTGAACGTGCCGCTCGCATACGCGTGAACAGGAGGGTTGGTGTGATCCCACATGCTGACGCGGACTTTGTAAGGCTCGCCGCCCAGGGGCTGAGGAATCCGTGTGGCGTCGACCACGAACTCGAAGTTCGTCCCGTTAACGGGATCTGTGCATTTGTCGTCCTTGGCACAAGCCAGCAGAACTGCCCCGTTGACGACGGTCGGCAGATCGCCGGCGCAGATCTCGGCCAGCAGCTGCGATCCTTCCGAGCTCCTGTAGTCGATCTCGCCGAAAAGGTCGTTCAGCGGATCTTTGTCCTGGTCGAGCACGATGAGAACGTCGGCGACGATCCCGCCTTCACCGCCGTCCCGGTCGTTGCCGCAATACGTGATGGTCACCGATGTACCTTCGGAGGCACTGATCGAGCGCGCAGGCTCGGCAACCACAATGGTCGGTGACACGTTACCCGGGACCGTGCCGGGCTTGAAAAGATTGAGTTGGCCGGTCGCCGCCGCCATCACCTCGGGGTTCACGCCGTCATTGATGCGGGCGATGATGCGATAGCTGCCCGGTTGCAACCCGTAGGCACCCGTGTCCAGCGACAAGGAGTTGGTCGGGTCGTCTTCGGAGATGCCCGTGGCGACCGGAACCTCATTACCATTGGTGGGCTGCGCGTCAGGGTCGAGCAAGATCGAGATCTGGGCGTCGTCGTCGGGATCGCTGTCGGTCCAGGAGATGAAGACCACGTCGCCGATTTCGGCCTGGACGGTTCCGACCGGGGCGGTAAACCGGAAGCTGGGACCTTGGTTACCGGTCGTGTTTTCATAGAGCCCGCCCGGGATGGCCTCCACGCCGTTACCGGCGCAACCCTGGCCCGTCAGTAACGGAAACGATGAGACGAGCAGGACAGTCGCCGCAACCACCAGGCCAGACGCGCCACGATATCCAAACATAAGCTTGTCCTTATTCTTGTCGTAAGCCCTGGCTATCGAGAACGTTAAGGCTGGGCAGAGTTCTCCGGGCGTCACCGTGCCCCGCAGGTTGGGCCTGTAGCCACAAACGCGTTGACAATCGGCACTGAGCGGTCTCGCCGCAGGATCGGTTGCATGTCCTGCCGTGGACTCCGCCGGGCGGGGGTATTCTAAAGTCGGCCCAGAAGTCCGGTCAAGGTTCGCCCCATGCCCCGTTGGTTCGATCGGCAGCGGGCGTCTTCAACGGCAAGCGGCCTCGGCCAGACGCTGCAACTCGTGCATGGCCCCCGCCGGGTCGGGCTGTCCGAACACCGCCGAGCCGGCCACCAGCGTGTCGGCTCCCGCACGGGCACAATCCGCGATCGTCGCCGGGGCGATGCCGCCGTCCACCTCCAGTCGCTGGTCCGGCCGCAGCATGGCCCGGACCTGCCGAAGCTTGTCCACAGCGCTAGGCATGAACTTCTGCCCGCCGAAGCCCGGCCAGACGCTCATGACCAGGACCATGTCCACCTCGCTCACGATGGACTCGATGGCCGCCGGCGGCGTGTCCGGGTTGAGGCAGACCGCCACGTTCGCCCCCAGCGAGCGGATGTGTTCTATCACCCGCCTCGGCTCGTTGGTCACCTCGATGTGGAAGGTCAGCAGATCCGAGCCCGCCTTGACGAACGGCTCGGCATACTTGATGGGGTCGGTGATCATGAGATGTGTGTCGAAGAACATCTTCGACACGGGCCGCAACTTCTCGATCACCGGCACGCCGAAGCTGATGTTGGGCACGAAGTGCCCGTCCATGATGTCCAGGTGCAAAATCTCGCAGCCGGCCGCCTCGACCTTCGACACGTCGTCGATCAGCCGGGCAAAGTCCGCCGCCAGCAGCGAGGGAGCCATCCGAATCCGCGGAGATGCGAGTCGCCAGTCGGTCATAGCGATCAAGATACCCGCAAAAGCCCCACGAATCGAGCCGCGCCCCCGGTTTTCACGAGAGGAACGCGAACTCACCGCGAAGCAAAACGGCGGAGGTGGACCCGATCCGGGGGTATCAAGAGGAGAGCACACTGCGTTTGAACAGAAGCGGCGGGGTCAAGCCCCGCCGCTCGCTGGTGTCGACTGCTGAGGTAGGCGCCAATTATTTGTCGTCGAGCACTTCGACGGCCTTGAAGGGCTTGCCCTCCATGAACTCGAGGCTGGCGCCGCCGCCAGTGCTGACGTGACTGACCTTATCGCTCAGGCCGGCCTTTTCGATGGCCGAGGCGCTGTCGCCGCCGCCGATGACGGTAATCGCGCCGTTCCGGGTCGCCTCGACGAGAGCCTGGGCGATCTCGTTGGTGCCCTTGTCGAACGGCGGAACCTCGAAGACGCCCATGGGGCCGTTCCAGGCCACCGTCTTGGCCCCGGCGATGATCTTCTTGTACTCGGCTACGGTCTTGGGGCCGATGTCGAAGCCCTGCATGCCGTCAGGAATGTCGCCCTCGGCGACCTGCGTGGCCACGCCGGCCTCGAGCTTCGCCGCCGTGGTCACGTCCACGGGCAGCTTGAGCTTGGACCCACCCAACTGGAGCAGACGCTTGGCTTCATCCACCTTGTCGGGCTCGACCAGGCTGCCGCCAACCTTCTTGCCCTGAGCAAGCATGAAGGTGTACTGCATGGCGCCACCGATGAGAACGGTGTCGCACTTGCCGAGCAACGCCTCGATGACGCCGATCTTGTCGGAGACCTTCTTGCCGCCCAGGATGGCCACGAACGGCCGCTTGGGATTGTTCAGCGCCTCGCCCAGGTACTGCAGTTCCTTCTCGACAAGGAAGCCGACGACCTTGGGCTTGCCGGCCATCTGCTGCGGGACGGTCAGCATGCTGGCGTTGTCGCGATGGCAGGTACCGAACGCGTCATTGACGTAAATATCGCCGAAAGCGGCCAACTGCTTGGCGAACTCCTCCTTTTTGGCCTTGAGGCTCGGATCATCCTTGGCCTTCTTGTCCTTGATCTGCTCGGCCTCGTAGAACCGCACGTTCTCGAGCATGAGCACATCGCCGTCCTTCAGTTCGGCGACGGCCTTCTCGGCCACGGGGCCGACGGCCTCGCTCGCAAACTTGACCGGCTTGCCCAGCAACTGGCTGAGGCGATCGGCGGCGGGCTTGATGGTGTAGCGGGCGTCGGCGGCGCGATCCTTGCCCTCGGGCCGGCCCAGGTGGCTCATGAGGATGAGCTTGCCGCCGTTGTTGATCACGTGCTGGATGCTGGGCAGGGCTTTGACGATCCGGTTGTCGTCGGTGATGTTGCCCTTGTCGTCCTGGGGAACGTTGAAGTCCACCCGCATGAGGACGCGTTTGCCCTTGACATCCACGTCTGCAATCGTCTTCTTGGCCATGATGGTCCTTCCGCCTTTCGTGGGGCGAGTCCGCGGACTCGCCGGATTCCTGGTGTTCAGCGTGGCTTGACAGATCCCCGCTGGCGTTGTCCGGTCTTGGGAATGTAGAACGCATCGGCTGCCGAAAGCCACCCCCGCGCCGGAGCGGCCCCGGACCGGTTCATATTCATACAAAAAGCGGGGTTGTGAATCCAGTCGGCGGGCCCCAATCGGCCCGCCGAAGCAGGGTTTCCAGCGAGATACAACGGATGCGGGCGGACGGCCGAAGCCCGGCGGACGGCCCGAGAACCAGCGCCAGGACCGCCGATCAGTCGGCTTCGGCGATCTGCTGCGCCCGCGAAATCAGTAGATCGCACGCGCGATCGATGACCTCCTGGAACGCATAAGCAGGGGTCAGCGGATCGGCCATGTCGAGACGATTGACGGCGACGAACAGGCCGGACTGAATGTCGGGCAGGTACACCCAGGCGCAGAGGGTACCAGCACCCGCTCCCCAGTGGGTGTACAGGACCTTGTCCTGGTAGGTCTTGATGTTCATGCCGAATCCGTACCGGTTCGCCGGACTGGTAACCGTCGTCATCTCCTGCATGGATCCGGGCGACAGCAGGCCCTCGACGAACAGCAGATCGAGAAACTGAAGCATGTCACCGACGGTGGTCACGCCGGCTCCCGACGTCCAGTCCCAAGACCAGTCCCAGCGTGTCACATCGGTGAGCTCGCTGTCCGGCTCCGGGATGGAGTAGAAATGGGTGGGTGAACCGGAGGTCGAACCAGCAATGATCTCCGTGTTCACGAGGCCTTTGCGGTTCAGAAAATACTCCTCGAGCAGATCTTGAAACGCGCGTTTGGTCGCCCGTTCGACGATGACGCCGAGCAGGTAATATCCCCCGTTGCTGTAGCTGTACGACATGCCAGGGTCGAAATCCGGCGGACGGCTGCCGATCAGATCGAGCACTTCCTGCTGCGACCATTGAGGCGAGCCCATAGACCCGCCGGAGCCTGTTCTGCGTGGTTTGCCAGAGCCCCGTCGATGTCCTTCTGATCTGAGAATGTGGAACACATGGGTCAACCGAAATCCCCAGTGTCGGGGCGGCCTGAAATCCGCCACATTCATACTACAGCCGGACAGACAGTACAATGGCAGGCCCCATCGCCCCAGCTGGAGGAAACCGGAGTGAGCGCTCACCGGATCACGATCGTCGTTCTTGCCTCGGTCATTCCGATCGGTCGGCCGGCCTCGGTGCGTGGCACCCAGGTGACCTTCGAAGCTGATGCCACGATATCCGAACCGGTGATGCGGCGAATCGAGGTCATGACCGTGACGGACACGATGGCCGCCATCACCTGGGAAACGGCCCAGCCGGAAGACGGGATCGTCCGCTTCGGCACGAAGCGAGACCGCCTCGACCATATCGCGCGTGAAGCCGGCGGCCCCCGCCGCTTCCATCAGTGCCGTTTAACTGGCCTGCAACCGGGCACGAAGTACTACTTTGTTTGCCAACGTGCGGACGAATCGGGCGAGGCTCCGGCGAACCAGTCGTTCACCACGTTGACGCCGCCGCCCGGGCGCGAGTTGTTCGCCTTCGCCACGCTCACGGATACGCACTTCGGCCGGGAGATCGTGGGGCGTGTCACGCTGGCGGGCGGACGAATCGAGTTCCCCGGTGTGAGTTGGCGGGAACCGCAGGTTCCGCTTTGGCAGGTGGCCATTGAGCCGGCAATCGGCGAGATCAACTCGGCAATGTGTGCGTTCACCATCGTCAAAGGCGATGTGACGCATGGCCTGGACGCAAGCGAGTTTCGGATCGCCCGCGACGTGCTGGGCCAATTAACTGCCCCATGCTATGTCGTTCGAGGCAATCACGACCGGCCGGAGCAACTGATACGGACATTCGGCCTGCAACACCCGTGGTACAGCTTCGACCATGAAGGATACCACTTCGTCATTCTGGATACGGAGCCGCTGTTGGGAGGCCCGAATCAGGCACGCGAGGATCAGGTTCGCTGGCTCGCCGAGGATCTCCAGAAGCATCGCGAGATGTGGACGTTTGTTTTTCTGCACCGGCCCATTCAACCGGTTCTAGCCCGCTCGTCGGACGATGCGCTCTCGAACCATGCCATCAAGGCAGGCAGCAGCCTGCTGCAGAAGATGGGCGGCCGCTCAGCGGCCCGGGCGTTGAAGTTTGCGACCGGCCGTCTCCAGGATGTGCCCGAACCGCAGGCCCGCCGGCTGGCCCAACTCTTCTCGGAGCATGGCCGTGTCGCGGGCGTATTTGCCGGGCACGTCCACCGCAACTTCGTCGGGTATTGGGCCGCGCAAACAGGGAACCTGCCGTACGTCGAGACGGCATCGGCAAGCGATTATCCGTGCGGCTACGCCATCACCCGCGTCTTCACCGGCGGTTACATGCACAACTTCTGCATTCCCGACGACGCGAGATGCCTGGAATGGTCGGCCATAACGCGTGAGACGTTCGAGCGGATGGCGCTGGCGGGCAAAGCCGGCACGCTCGCCGACCGGAACTTCGTCGTCCGGTTCGACCGTCTCGACCTGCAACCGAAACCGACCGAGTGAGCCGAATGAGCGGGCGTGAGAAGAACGTGCGGCCGTCGCATGTAGTTCACCCCGAGCAGGCGGGAGAACTGATTCAGCAGAACAGTCTCGCGGGGTATTCGCTCTGCATCAACCGAGATGAGCGGATTGCCGATGACGCATGCGCTTCACAACCCCGCGCTCTTCGGCACTTTGTCGAAGGGTCAGCATGGAACTTGCTCCCACGGACATTGTAGCGGGCCATGGCACACGTACAAAGCAAGAAAGCCCAGGGCAGGGTTGCCCTGGGCTTTGTGTCGATCAGGAAGGGGTGATTCCCGCAGGTTTTACAGCAGGCCGTCCTGCTTGCCCATGTACTTGATCAGATCGATGACGCGGTTGGAGTAGCCCATCTCGTTGTCGTACCAGCTGATGAGCTTGAAGAACCGGCTGTTCAGCTCGATGCCCGCAGTGGCGTCATAGATGCTGCTCAGCGGGCAACCGATGAAGTCGCTGCTGACCACCGGGTCCTCGGTGTAGCCGAGGATGCCCTTCATGGTGGTCTCGGAGGCCTTCTTCATGGCGGCGTTGATCTCGGCCAGCGAGGTCTCCTTGGTGGTGCGGACGGTGAGGTCCACGGCGGACACATCGGCGGTCGGGATGCGGAACGCCATGCCGGTCAGCTTGCCCTTGACCTCGGGGATGCACAGGGCGACAGCCTTGGCCGCACCGGTCGAGGCCGGGATGGCGTTCTGGGCAGCGCCGCGACCGCCGCGGAGGTCCTTCTTGCTGGGACCGTCCACTGTCGGCTGCGTGGCGGTCATGGCGTGGATGGTGGTCATCAGACCTTCCTCGATACCGAAGTTGTCGAGGACGACCTTGGTGATCGGGGCCAGGCAGTTGGTCGTGCAGCTGGCGTTGCTGACGATGGTGTCTTCCTTCTTGAAGGTCTTCTCATTGACGCCCATCACGAAGGTCGGGATGTCCTTGTCCTTGGCGGGGGCGGAGATGACCACGCGCTTGGCTCCGGCGGTCAGGTGCTTGCTGGCACCTTCGCGGGCGGTGAACAGGCCGGTGGACTCGACCACGTAGTCGACCTTGAGGTCTTTCCACGGCAACGCCGCCGGATCCTTGATCTCGGTGCAGGTCACCTTCTTGTTGCCGTAGATGATGGTGTTGCCTTCATGCCGGATGTCGATCTTGGCCCGACCGTGGGTCGAGTCGTACTTGAGCAGGTAGGCCAGGTTTTCGGCCGGCACGAGGTCGTTGATGCCGACGAATTCGATCTCCGGATCCTGCATCGCCGACCGGAAAACGAGGCGGCCGATGCGGCCAAAGCCGTTGATACCAACGCGGATTGCCATTGCAGTAGCTCCTGATGCTTGGTAGTGAAACCCCAGGCCCCGCCGGACGAGAGCGCACCATCTCTCGCTCGGGGCGTCGAGCCAAACAAGATAGGAGTCCCGGGCGGCCGGGTCAAGGCACGCATCCGCGAGGTTCCACGGACACCGCGGGTCAGGCGGGAGCGGCAGTCAGACGGTTTTCCACCGGTCGGCCCGGCAGACACCGCGCCAGGTCGTAGGGTGATTCCCCCCGCAGGATCAAATCGGAGACGATGCGAGCGGTGGTCGGAGCGAGCGTCAACCCGCAACGGAAATGACCGGTGGCCGCGATCAGGCCCGACATTCCGGGTACGGGACCGATATAGGGCCTGCTGTCGGGCGTGCCCGGGCGGAGGCCTGCCCACATGGTGGCCACGGTGGCGTCTTTCAGACCCGGCACGAGGCGGAGCGCCATGCTCATGAGCGCAGCCACGCCGCCGGCAGTGAGATCCTTGTCGAACCCCGCCTCGGGCTCTTGGGTCGCCCCGAGCAGCACGTGCCCATCCCTGCGAGGCACCAAATAGGTGCGGCCCCGTTCGAGCACACGGGCGAATAGCGGCGTCGGGAGGTTCAGCAGGACCATCTGGCCGCGCACGGGGATAGTCGGCATGACCGCGGCGACATACTGGTCGAGACGGGCGGACCAGACGCCGGCCGCCAGCACGACGTGGCCCGCCGATTGCGAGCCGCGGACGGTCCGCACGCCGGTCACCCTGTCCTTCTCCTGGATCAGTCCCTTAACCTCGCACTGCTCGACGATGTTCACCTTGGATTGGATGCAAGCCTGTTGGAGCGCGCGCAGCAATCGCGGACTCCGGACCTGCCCGGCCGTAGAATCGTACTTGACCCCCAGCAAATCGGTGGTGATGGCTGACTCGAATGACCGGGCCTGCTCCGGCGTCCACAGCTCGATGACGCGCCGACCGTACTCCTTCTCGTACGCCGCAGCAGCCTTGAACTCGCTACGCGCCATGCGGTACTGCTGATCCTCGAGCAGGAGTTCCATGGTGCCGCAGCATTCATACTCGGGATCGATGCCCGTCCGCTCGCGAAGATCCGCGGTGAAATTCGCGTAATCCCGCACGCTGTCGCGCTGCATCTGGACGAGCGGATCGCGGCGATGCCAACTGCCGGATTGAATGATGCCGGCTCCGGCCCAGGATGCTTCCCGCCCGCATTGTCCGCGCTCCAGGAGCGTGACGCGTGCGCCGTCGCGAGCCAGACGATCGGCGATAGCCAAGCCGATCACCCCTCCGCCGATCACGATGACATCCGAGCTCTGATGGACCGTTGACATGGTAAGTACCGCAATCCTCTTCCCACGGGAAAGGCTCGATTATAGCAGGAACGGCCACATTTCCGTAAGCTGTTCGCCGCGTTTCGTCAAGAACTTTCTTGTTTTGAGTGACAAAACGATGAACGGAATCCGTATCGGGCTACTTGTGTGTGCAATGCCTTTCTTGATCGGCGGCGGCTGCGAGCCAGCGGAGGTTTAACTTCTGTCGGATCGACGACAGATCGTCGCGCAGGATGGGCTGGAGTTGGTTGCCCGGTTTGTCCATCTCACCGATACCCACATTGTCGACGAAGAATCACCCGCGCGATTTACCGGCGCCCACAGTCTGGTTTCGAGTGCGTGGAGAGAATGGGAAAGCTACTCGACGCAACTCCTCGACGGAACCATTCGTGCGGCCAACCGCATCCACGCCTCCGGCCGGACGATCGACTTTCTGATCCACACGGGCGACGCCTGCGATAACGTGCAGCAAAACGAGTTAGAGTGGTTCATGACGGTCATGGAGGGTGGCCTTGTGAACCCCGCGTCGGGGCCCGACGATCGCCCGATCGAAAGCCGGCCCGAGCCCTGGCTCGATCCGCACGCACCTTTCGCAGCGCAAGGTCTATACCAGCACAGCGTTCACGGCGAGTTGCCCTCCATTCCGTGGTACGCACTGCTCGGCAACCACGACGTCTATGCCCTGGGCGTGTTTCCCATCAGCATGTTGTTCGACGAGCGAGTGGCCGTACTTCCGCTCCAGCCTCGGCTGGGCGTGTTTCTGCCCAGTGTGCTCAACCCGACCGGCAGTTTCACACATGGTCGCATCACTCCCGCCAACCCCGGCCCGCCCGAGTTGTTCAGTTGGCCCGTGCCGGTCGTACCCTCAGCGGAACGGGCGTACTTCAGCAACGAGGAATTCATCGCCAGGCTGCAACTCGGTCGCACGAGTCCGACCGGCCACGGATTTGCTGCGGGTGGCCCGCCCTGGTACAGCGTTTCACCGGTGCCGGGCTTGCGGTTGATTGGCCTGTTCACGTCCGACCGGCCAAACGTACACATGACCGCTATCTCGCACGATGGCTGCATCTCAGCCGAGCAACTCGACTGGTTCATCGCCGAACTGGAGGCTGCTTCGTCACGCGGCGAAACGATCATCGTCGCGTCGCACCATCCGAGCGGCACGCTCGAACCGCTGTACGGCACGGCCATCGACGCGGATGGATTTCGCGAACTCTTGAACGCTTATCCGGCCGTCGTATTGCACCTGGCCGGACATTTGCACCGCAATCGCGTCACCAACCGAGGCGGCTACCTCGAGATCGAGACGTGCAGCACGCTCGACTGGCCGTTGGAGGCTCGACTGGTTGAAATCTGGCGAAACGTGGAAACCGGCGCGATCGTGATCGGATACGAGATGTTCTCGCACCTGGCCGACGATCTGCCGCCGCTGGGTGACGACCCGCTGGCGGAACTGCGGCTCCGAGCTCACGAACTCGCCGGAGTCGGCCGGGTCCAACCGAGCGCAAGAATGATCGATGACTTTCTCGAGAACACCGGCACCGAGGCCGATCGAAGCGGCCTCGTCCCGATACAACCCTGACGGGAACAGGAGACATAATTGCGTCACACAGTGCGTACCTGTCTGATCGAACGTTTCGATCCCCCGCGCCCAGCGAGCGATGGGGCTTGGCGTCCGCGGCCGTGATTCGGTAGAATCTTTTCGCAAACCGCGCTCGTCCGCATTCCCGCTGCTGACGAGCCCGCAGCATCCACTCGAAAGGACAGCCGTTCATGATCAACGAATGGGATCTCGCTTCGACCAATCTGCATCGTCTTTCCCAGCGCAAGTACGAAGTAGCCGTCCTGCCTATCGGCGCCACCGAGGCTCACAACCGCCATCTGCCCGAGGGTCAGGATTTCTTGCTTGCTACATACGTGGCCCGCACGGCCTGCCAGATGGCCTGGTCCAAATGTGAGTCCGTCATCTGCCTGCCCGTCATCCCCTACGGCGCGGACTGCAATCTGATGGCGTTTCCGTTGACCATCCATGTGTCGCAAGCCACGCTCGACACCCTCGTCCGAGATATTATTACGTCACTACGACATCACGGGATCCGCAAGATCGTGATCATCAACGGCCATGGCGGCAACGACTTCAAGCCGCTCATCCGGCAGATCCAATCCGACCTGGACGTGTTCGTCTTCCAATGCAACTGGTGGCTCGTGGGCATGGACCGCTACCGGGAGATCTTCACGCTGCCTGATGAGCATGCCGGCGAGATGGAGGCGTCGGTCACGATGGCCCTGTTTCCCGAGTTGGTCGAACCGAACGTCGCAGGCGATGGCCGCACGCCGGCGTGGCGTTTCGAAGCCCTGCGCCGAGGCTGGGCACAGAGCAGCCGCGACTTCTCCAAGCTGAACGATCACTGCGCGACGGCCGATTCCTCGCACGCCACGGCCGAAAAAGGCCGGGCCTATCTCGCGTTGTGCTGCGAGCGGATCGCGACGTTCCTCCACGAGTTGGCCACCACTCCCATCGATGAACACTTCCCATATGAACCGAGGTGATACGATGCCCCACAAACGGCTGCGACATGCGATCGTGCCCGCGTGCGTGCTGTCGCTGGCGACCGCCCTCGTGGCAGCCACGTCGAATTCCGCCAACCCTTCGGCGAGCCGTCCCGCTCCACCGCCGCCCGCCGGCCGGTTTATCCCGCTCGAGACCGGCACGCTGTTCATTCCCGAATCGTTTCGGCCCGCCGATCGCGAGATAGACCTGCTCGTGCATTTCCACGGCGATCCGGCGACGGTCGGCCGCAACGTGGAAGCGGCCCGCCTCAATGCAGCTGTGCTCATCATCAACTATCCGGGGCTCTCGGCGGCCTATTCGACGCCGATGAAACAAAACCCCGACTTGTTTGCACAAGCGCTGGCTGCCGCTCTGTCGCGGCTTGAACGCGAGAATATCGTTCCGCCGGGGGCGGCCTGGCGAAAGGTCTGCGTTTCCTCGTTCAGCGCCGGGTACGGCGCGGTTCGCGAGCTGCTTCAACAGGAACGGTACTTCGATCGGATCGACGGGCTGTGCATGCTTGACTCGATCTACGCGGGGTATGTGGAGGATGCCGACGCGCAGCCGCCATCCAGTTCGCAAAACGCGACTCCGCAAAAGGACGCTCCGGCCACGGCTCCCGCACGCGTGCGGCGTGTGAATCCGGCCCATATGCAGGAGTTTCGGCGATTCGCACGGGCGGCCGCCGAAGGCCGTAAGACGTTCATCCTGACACACACGTATCTCGTGCCAGGTTCGTACGCCAGCACCATCGAAACCGCCGACGACCTGCTGACTCACATCGGAGCCGACCGCAAGTCGAGCGACGAGCCGATCGCCGATTCCCCCGTGCACGTCATCTCCCGTGCAGCCAAAGGTCAATTCAAATTGTGGGGCTGTGCCGGCGAGGACGGCGAAGCCCACATGCAGCATTTGCGGCACATGCGGATCTGGCTGGTCGAGCTGCCGTTGCAGCGTCGGTGAGAGAAAGACCTGAGGCTTGAGTCCTGAGACTTGAGTGGCAGCGGCGCTGCGCTGGATAGCTTGCTCGGCCACCTGTGTCTATCGGAGTTGGGGGCCGGGCGGTTGAGTGGAACCGGATGAGTGACTCCGCCCGTACTGCCAAACACGAACGGCGTTCAGCGCGAAATGCACAGCCACGAATGCAGTCATACCCGCTAGCGGCCACAAGAGCCCCAGTCTCCAGAAGAAGATGACGGACACGACGACGAACCCAAGCATCCATGCGACGCACAGAACCAGCGTTCGCCTCCAATTCTCGAGTGACTCGATACGCCAGCCGCGCCACCAGATCGCCCAACGGGGACTGTCCATCGGCAACAAATCATTGTTGAGCTTCCAGCCGCATTCGGGACAGACGCCGCTCGTATTGCCGGTCAGGTCATAGTCGCAGCACCCGCAGAGATCCGGCCTGGCACGGTAGTTGGCCCGCGCCTCGGCCTCGCGGGGCGGCCGGGACAGGTTGTACACGAGCCAGAGCAGCCCCCCGCCGAGCAACAACAGGTTAACGATGATGAGGGCCGATGGCGGGTTGCCCAGGGATAAGGAAAACACGTTGTGCAGAAGCAGCAAGCAGAACAACGCAATCGTGTACTTCTGTCGCTTCTTCGCAGCGCGAGGTGTGCCGTCAGCGTTTCGCGTCTGCGCCCGGACCATGGCGATCACGCAAGCGTAGATCGCGACAAAAAACAGGATGGCGAGCACGAGCTGAAGTCGTTCCATCGCTCCTCCATCCTATCTTCCCGCCAGCCCCGACACCAAGCCGAGAGCCGTTGCTCGCTTGCGGACGTCCGTCCGGGCGGGTCTAATAACCAGGCTTTTGGCAGGTCGGCGGTTCAAGCCGGCCGCCGGCTCCGGACGAGCCTCCGGGGCAGATGGAACGGACGCCTGATACACCAACCCGGCAAGGGAGTCGAATGATGAAACTGAGCACGAATACGGTGGCGGTAGTGGTGGTAGCGGGAGCCGCCTGGGTGGCGGCGACGGCGGTGAACTCGGCGTCGGCCCAGAACAAGCCGGCGGCAAGCACGGGCCGGGCCACGCGGATCGCGGTAGTGGATATCGTCAAGGTCTTTGACACGTTCGAGCAGACGGTGGTGCTCAACAAGAAGCTCGACGCCCACACCAAGTCACTGAGCGAAGAAGCCGAGCGGCGCGGCCGCGAAGCCCAGGCCGAGCAGGAGGCGCTGCAGGCCTTCGCGCCCGACAGCGCCGACTGGTACAAGCAGAACGCCAAGGTCAAGCGGATGATTCTGGAGAACGAGGTCTGGCGCCAGCTCCAGCGCGAAGAAATCGGCGAGAGCCACAAGCGATGGGTCCTGCGCACGTACCAAATGATGATCGCCGAGATCGAGAAGGTCGCCAAGGCCCACGGTGTGGACGTGGTGCTCACGCGGGAGCATCTCAAGGGTGACGTCGGCGACTCCAAAGCGCTGCTCGCCCAGATCCTCAACATCAAAGTCGTCTATGCCGATCCCAGCCCGGAGATTGATCTGACCGAGGAAGTGCTGGCGAACCTGAACGCCGAGTTCCACCGACGAGGCGGCGCGGCGGCGATCGAATTCAACAAATAGTCTTGTGTGGATGTTCCCCAATGTCGGACAAAACGTTTTCTCTCGCCGAGATCGCCAAGTGGGTGAACGGGGCGGTTCGCGGTGATGCGACGGTGAAGATCGACAGCGTCTGCGGCATCGCCGAGGCCCGCCCCGGCCAGATCACCTGGCTCGCGCATGAGAAGTACGCCCGCGACCTGGCCCGCAGCCAGGCCTCGGCGGTGCTGGTGCCCGAGACCTACGGTCCGACGCCCATGCCGGCCGTTCTCGTGCGCAACCCGGAGATCGCCATCATCCACGTCCTCGAGCGGTTCGCGCCGCCGGTGCCCCGGCCGGCCCCCGGCGTTCATCCCCGGGCCGTCGTGGACGACCGGGCTCAGTTGGGAGCCAACGTCGCCATCGGCCCCGGTGCGGTGGTCTCGGCCGGAGCGACCATCGGTGACAACACCGTCCTGCACGGGAACGTGTTCATCGGCGAGGACACGGTTATCGGGTCTGACTGCGAGATCTGGCCCGGCGTGGTCATCCGTGAGCGCTGCATTATCGGCAACCGCGTTATTATTCACCCCAATACGACCGTGGGCGCGGACGGTTTCGGCTACCAGTACACGGAAGGCCGGCACGTCAAAATCCCGCAGATCGGCACCGTAACCATCGAGGACGACGTCGAAATCGGGGCCAACTGCGCCATCGACCGTGCCAAGTTCGGCACAACGCGGGTCGGACGAGGCACCAAGATTGATAACCTGGTCCAGGTTGCCCATAATGTGCAGATTGGCCCGGGCTGCCTGCTCGTGGCCCAGTGCGGTATTGCCGGCAGCGCTCGCCTTGGTCGAGGCGTGGTGCTGGGAGGCAAAGTCGGGGTGAGGGACCATATTGTCTTGAACGACGGGGTACAGTCGGCGGCTTGTGCGTGCATCTCCAAAGACGTACCGGCGGGCACCACGGTGATCGGCATGCCTGCCGTCGAGCAGGAACAGTGGCTGCGCGAGCGGGGCAACATTCGCCGGCTGCACTCGTTGTACGAGCAGGTCAAGGTATTAACGAAACGAGTCGAGCAGCTTGAAGCCACAGCAGACCATTGACAAGCCTGTCGAGCTGTCCGGGCGCGGCCTGTTCACCGGGGAGCCCGCGACCCTGCGGTTTCAGCCCGCTCCCGCCGACACCGGCATCGTGTTCGTCCGTTACGACCAAAAGCCCCCCATCCACATCCCGGGCGTGGTCGAAAGCGTCGCCAAGCGCATGCGGCGGACCTCCATCCGCAACGGCTCGGTGCAGATCGAGACCATCGAGCACTGCATGTCGGCCCTGGCCGGCTTGGGCATCGACAACGTCTACGTCGAGCTCAACGCCAACGAAGTGCCCGCCATGGACGGCAGCTCGCGGGTGTTCTTCGAGAAGCTCAAGGAGTCGGGCATTCGCACGCTCGACAAGCCGCGGGAAGTCTTCCGCGTGCCCGAGACCGTCCGCGTCGCCGAGGGCCAAAGCTACGTGATGGCCACGCCGGGCAACGAGGGCGAGGACGTCCTGGAGATCATTTACGATCTGAACTACGGACCGGAAGGGCCGATCGGCCACCAGATCTACAAGTTCCGGTTGACACCGGAGAACTTCGAGCGTGAACTGGCGTCGGCTCGGACGTTCGTGCTGGAGCAGGAGGCCGCTCAGTTCCGAGCCGCCGGCCTGGGCACGCACCTGACGTACGACGACATCCTGGTTTTCGGTCCCGACGGGCCTATCCAGAATGAGCTGCGCTTCCCGAACGAGTGCGTCCGCCACAAGATACTGGACCTCATCGGCGATTTGTTCCTGTTCGGCAAGTTCATCGTGGGGAACGTGTTCGCCCGTCAGTCGGGCCACTCGCTGAACCACGATCTCGTGCGGCGTCTGCGCGAGTTGCAGGAAGCCCAAAGCCTGGGCAAGAGCCTCACTGCCGAGCCGGTGTTCGACATTCGCCAGATCCAGCGCATTCTCCCGCATCGTTACCCATTCCTGATGGTGGACCGGGTGATCAAGCTGGATCCCGGCGAGTACGCCGTGGGGGTGAAGAACGTCAGCGCGAACGAGGAATTCTTCACCGGACACTATCCGGGCCATCCGATCATGCCGGGTGTGCTGATCATCGAGGCGATGGCCCAGCTGGGCGGCCTGCTGCTCTCGCGGGAACTGGAGCACACGGGCAAGGTGGCCGTTCTCCTCAGCCTCGATAAGGTCAAGTTTCGTCGGCCGGTCACGCCGGGCGATCAGTTGATTCTGGAAGCCCGCGCGTTGCGGCTCAAGTCCAGAACCGGGCACGTGGCGTGCACGGCCAGGGTCGGAGACGCCCAAGTCGCCGAGGCGGACATCAAGTTCATGATGGTGGATGCCGACCCGCTCTGAAAGATCCAACAGTGAGTGCTAGATGATACACCCCTTAGCGTACGTCGATAAGACTGCCGAGTTGGGCCGCAGCGTCCGCATCGGTCCGCACTGCTACGTCGGCCCCCGCGTGGTGCTGGGCGATGATTGCGAACTTCGCAATAACGTCACCATCACCGGCGGCGCGGTTTGCGGCAAACAGAACGTCTTCTTTGCCGGAACGGTCATCGGCGAGGATCCGCAGGACCTCAAGTACCGCGGGGAGGAGACCCGTCTCATCGTCGGGGACGACAACGTCTTCCGCGAGTGCGTCACCGCCAACCGCGGAACCGAAGTCGCCGGCGGAGTGACCCGCATCGGCTCGCACAACCGGTTCATGGCCTACGTGCACATCGCGCACGACGTCATCGTGGGCGACTATTGCATCCTGTCCAACGCGGTGCAGCTGGCCGGACACGTCGAGCTCGAAGACCAGGTGACCATGGGCGGACTCGTGGGTGTCCATCACTTCACGACCATCGGCCGGCTGTCTTACATCGCGGGCATGGCCCGCATCCCCAACGACGTGCCGCCGTTCATGATCTGGGGCGGCGATCCCGGCGCGATTCGTGGTTACAACCTGACCGGACTGCGGCGATGGGGAATGGACGAGGAGCGGATCCGGAGTATCCGGGACGCGTATCGCATTCTGTTCGGCAAGCGAGCGGAAGAATACGGAGCGACCATCCAGGAACGTCTTGCGCGACTGGAAAGCAGCGGGCCGCTCACCGAAGAGGTCGAGTACCTCTGCCGGTCCGTCCGTGAAAGCATGGATCAGGGGGTCTACGGACGCAAGCGCGAACGATACCGCCGAGACACCGACGCCGATCGGGCCCGGTATTACCGGAAGAATAAAGAAACGGAGTCCTGCTCGTGAGCAAACCTATCCCCGTCGCGGTCGTCGGTACCGGCCACATGGGCCGCCATCACGTGCGCGTCTACCACGAGATGCCCGAGACGCAGCTCGTAGGCATCGTCGATCTGGACCTGAAGCGGGCACAGGAACTGGCTGATACGTACCAGACGCAGGCTTACGACTCGATCGAGCCGCTGCTGGGCAAGGTGCAGGCCGTCAGCGTGGCCGTGCCCACCATGGCTCACCTGCAGGTCGCGCGGCCGTTCATCGAAACCGGCGCCGCCGTGCTCATCGAAAAGCCGCTGGCTCCCGACAGCGAAACGGGTCGACTCCTGCATCGCCTGGCCCGCGAGCACAACGCCCTTCTGCAGGTCGGCCACACCGAGCGGTTCAACCCCGTCGTGCGGGCCCTGCACCGCATGGAGGTCGCGCCCAAATTCATCGAAACGCACCGCATCAGCCCGTTCACGTTCCGTTCGGCCGACATCGGCGTGGTCATGGACATGATGATCCACGACATCGACGTCGTGCTCTCGCTCGTGCGGGCCAAACCGGTGCAGGTCGAGGCGGTGGGCGTGCGCGTGCTCGCCCGGCACGAGGACGTCGCCAACGCGTGGGTCACGTTCGACAACGGCTGCGTGGCCAACCTGACCGCTTCGCGGCTGGCCCTCAAGACCGAGCGGAAGATCCGCGTCTTCAGTGAAGAGGCCTACCTGTCGCTCGATTACCAGAAGAAGAACGGCATCGCGGTGAAGAAGGACGCCAACCTGGACCTGCTGAAGCTCGCCCGCGAGCATGACGCCAAGGATCTATCACAATTGGCCGGCGTCGATTTCAGCCAGATGGTCAAGGTCGAGCCGTTGCAGGTGGACGACGTCGAGCCGCTGCGGGCGGAATTGCAATCGTTCATCACCGCGCTGCAGTCCGGTCGGCCGCCCGAGGTCTCCGCGGAGGATGGCGTGGCGGCCATCGAGCTGGCCGAGCAGATCGTGGCCGCCCTCAAGCGCCACCAGTGGGAATTGTCCGACACCAATTGACAGCGGGGCTGAGACTTGAGTCCTGAGGCTTGAGCAAGTGATGCCCTCAAGTCTCAGGACTTAGGCCTCAGGACTCCTTCGCCGCTTGCATGGCTGCGGCTACGCCGGCGCCCAGTGGGAATGAGTGACCCATATCTGACAGCAGCATTTCGAAGGCTGCGATTGCCCCAAGCGTATCCGTCGCGTCCACGTAACCCATGTGGTTGATGCGGAAGATGCGGCCCTTGAGTTGATCCTGCCCGCCGGCCACCAGGATCCCGTACTCCTCGCGCAAACGCCGGCGGAACGTCGGCTCGTCGAAACCTTCGGGCAGCAACACGGCCGTGAGCGAGTCGGAGGGATTGCGAGCGAACACGCGCAGGCCCATGGCCTCGACGGCCGCTCGCGTGGCCCGGGCCAGCGTCGCCGTCCGCCGCCAGATGTTCTCCATGCCTTCCTCACGCATCATCCGCAACGCCACCTGCAGGCCGCGCAGTAGCGTGATGGCCGGCGTGTACGGATGGTCCTGCGTGGGAAAACCCTGGCGATACGCCTTGAGGCACAGATACAGCGCGGGCGACGCGAACGAGTCGATGCGCTTCCAGGCCCGCTCGCTTACCGCCACGAAGCCCAGGCCGGGCGGTGTCATGAGCGCCTTCTGCGAACTGGTCACCACCACGTCCACGCCCCACTCGTCCATGCGAACCGGCAACGCCCCCACGCTGGTGATCCCGTCCACGACAAGCAGGCAATCACGCCGGCGCGTCACCTCGGCGATGGCCTGCAGGTCGGCAGCAGCGGCGGTGCTCGTCTCGCAGTGCGTCACGATGACCGTGTCGATGGCCGAGTCCTTCGCCAGCAATTCTGCCACCAACTCGCCTGATGGGGCCGTCCCCCACTCCATCTGATGGGCGACATGGTTGATGCGGTACGACTTGCAGACCTTGGCCCAGCGTTCGCCGAACTTCCCGCCGCAGAGTACGAGCGCCTTGCTGTTCGGAGCGCCGACGCCCACGATGGCCGATTCCATCGCGGCCGTGCCGCTTCCGGTCACGATGCACACGGAAGCGGACGTCTGAAACACGTACTGCAGATTCTCGGTGACCTCGCGGAAGATGGCCCGGTGAGCGGCCGTCCGATGGTGATCGAACGGGCCAGCCATCGCTGCCGTCACTTCGGGAGGAACCATGGTCGGGCCGGGGGAAAACAATCGTAGCTTGCGCATATTTCTTGCCCTTGCTGTCGATCGAGCGGAAGCGTGCGGGTTTCAAGCCTCAAGACTCAAGCCTCAGGACTCAAGTCTCCGCCACGTTTCCGCCGAGTCTGCAATTCTATAGAATAATGGCAGCAAGTCACGCAGGAGATGCGTGCCCATGGACCCCTATCTCGAAACTCCCGCCATCGCACCAGCGCCCGATTCCGGTCACGTGCACGCATGGCGGCTACACTTGTCCCCGCCGGACGCGACGCTGCCGGCGTTGCATGATTTGCTATCCCCGGAGGAACGCGTCAAGGCGGCGCGGTTTCGATTCGATCATGACCGCCATCGCTACATCGTCGCCCACGCGGCGCTTCGGCTGGTGCTCGCCGGTTACCTGCATTGCAAACCGGCGGACGTCCTGCTGCAGCCGGGCGCACTGGGTAAACCGTTGCTCGCCGGTCCAGGACGCGTGGGCTCGCTGTCGTTCAACCTGAGCCACTCGGGCGACTGGGGATTGCTGGGCGTCGGTCAACAAGAGCACATCGGCGTGGACATCGAGCAATACCGCGACATTCCGGACCTGCAGGAGGTGGCCGCGACCGTCCTGTCAGAGGCGGAACTCTCCGTACTGCACACCCGGCCGGCGCAAGAGCGGGCGGCGTGCTTCCTGCGGTTGTGGACGCGCAAGGAAGCAGTGGTCAAAGCCACCGGGGCCGGCATCGGGACCGCACTGGACGCCATCGAGATCGATCCAGCCGACCCCCCTCTTGCCGATGTTTTCACCGTCACCGCGGGGTTGCCCGACCTGCCGCCTCTGTTCGGGCGCAGCTTTGCATGGGATGCCGACTACTTCGGCGCGATCGTATGCGAGAACGCACCGCCGCAACTCGCGTGGTACGAGTATCCCGCGCGATGAAGCCCCTGCCGAGCCAAGCCGGCAGCCCGCACCACGATGGGGACTCGTCGGATCGCAGTGCGCCGTAACCGGACTGATCCGCTCGCCGGCGCGAGATCACTTTAGCGTGATCTTTACAAACTTGGCTTCGTATGGCTTGAACGACACCGACCTCACGCCGGACCGGATGGGCTGTTCGAGCACGGTCACCTCATCGACGCCGGCCACACTCGCCGCGAAGGGCTGATCCGCCACGTGCCACGTCGCCGGCTTGCCCTCGATCTCCCGCCAGTGCAGCACGATACCGTCGCCATCGGTCGACGGCCGCGCTTCGATCAGCAGGAGATTGGCCGCATCGCAACGGAGCATGGAGCGCGAGGCAGCCTGGCCGTTCTCGCGGCCGGGCAGAAGCACGCGAGCCGCCATCGGCACGCAAGACTCCCACCCGAAACGCGTCGCAGCCGTGTTGGTCGTGTCAGGAGTCGAGGTCAACTGATGACTCCAGCGGAACTGGCCCTCCTGCGTGGCGCGGAAATTGGTGAACCAGTAGTTGTTCATCACCCACGCGTACAGATGCGGCTTGTCGATCTGCGTGACGGGCTGCCATTTACCCAAGTTGATCTCGCCGAATTGCACGAGCGGAACGCGATTGCTCGCCCAGACGATCTGGCTTTGCGGATTGCGGAACGCGGCGTAACGCTGGACGGTCTGCCAATCCGACGACGAGCCCGGCAACTGGTCGCGGCCGGGCGTGACACAGCCGCCCTGGGCCTCGTACACGACCTGGGCATCTTCAGCCTGGAAGGGGAAGGCTACGTACAGCGACTCCGGTTCGACGACGGGCAGCTTGCGGACGTCGAAGTGAAACTCGATTTGCGGAGCCGGCTCGTATAGCCGGATCTCGCCACGTACACCGGTGTCTCCGGCGCAGCCGTCGAGCGCCGCCTCGAAGCGAATGCACCTGAAGATCGGGCCGGCCACGCCGTCGAGCAGCTTGACGTTGCGGACGCTGGTTCGGTCGAAGCCGTCCCGCTTGATATCGTCGCGCTTGGTGGTCATGCGCTCATAGATGAGCTGGCCGAGATTCCACCCCGCGCTGGCGTCCACGAGTTCGCGATCGGTCCGCTTGTCGCGCAGGCTGCCCACCGCGCCCGTCTGCGGGTTGAGCGTCAACTTGTAGAAGCGATTCTCCAACACGCCGGCTTGGGCATCCAGCGCCGGCAGGTTCGTGCGCTCGGCGTCCAGCACTTCGACGCGAAACGCCTTATAGCCCAGCGGCGGCACGTCCCGGACCCACAACTCGGCAGTCGTGCCGTGTGAGCCGTTGTGCAGGCCCTGCACGAGCACGGGTTCGCCGGTGGTCAGATCGACGAGCCGAACCTGTTTGTTCGGAGGCAGCACGGCACTGTCGAGCAGGACGGAGACCATGCCCGTTCGCGGCCAACTGAGCGTATTGAAGATGACCAGCGTCGGCGAAGATGACTTGGGCAGAAAGCCACCCAAGGCCCCGAACGCCTCCTCGCGAAGCAAGCTCGCGTTCTTCACCGCTTCCCAAACGTAGGCGCCCTTTTCGCCCCACTGCAGCATGGTGCTTTCCGCGCCAGGATCCAGAATGCTGCCTGCCGCGCCGAAGGTGTGCTCATCATAGAACAACAGTTGCTCCTGCACGGCGGCCACACGCTGGGGCAGGCCGGCAGGCATCTTCGTCCCCAGCAGCCTGGCCAGCGAGAGCAATCCCTGCGTGGTCTGCAGGCCCGCGTGCGTCTCGCGCGACTCGGCCGTCTCGCGCGCCGCCGAGCCGAAGCCGTCAGTCCACCAGTCGGGCCAGGCCCGGCGATGCACGGGCAGCGCGTCGGCGTGATGCGTCTCGACGTAGCTCAAGAATTCGCCGGCCGTCGCGATCCGCAGTTTGGGAATGACGTACCGCTCGTTCCAAGTCTTGACCAGATCGCAAGCGGGCGTGGATGGCCGTGAATTATCCGTGAAATAGCCGGAGAACTGGACGGTCACCCGGTCGAACGGGTATTGGCGGTCTTCCAGCGACTTTAGATACTCCACGCACTTGGGGGCGAAGATGTCCATCCGACCGTCGTGGAGTGCCCAGAAGTTCGCCGTCATGTAATGGTCGGAGCGATAGGCGAGTGTCCGCTTGCCGGAAGGCGACTCCCACCAGAACACGGTCGGCTTGTCGAACGGCAGGATCGACCGCGTGCGGTTGATGCCCATGCTCAAATACTTGATGCCGATGCCGCTGAAATAATCGGGCAGGCACCAGCCGGCGCCGTTCACGTCGTTCTGCATAGCCGTGCGAATCGGCACGCCGAGTTCCGCAGTGATCGCGCGAAGCGGCTGGAGCGAGGCGGCCAGGCTGCTTTCGGTGGCGATCTCCGACATGTTGAGGAACATGCCGGTCAGCTCGATGCGGCCTTCGGCCAAACGTCGCTTCAAGCGCTCGATCTGCCGCGCCGGCCGGCGGGCCAGGTATTCGCGGATGGTCCATGAGACTTCGCAGGTCCAGCGAAATTTGGCGTCATCGGGATAATGGTCCGTCGCGTCGCACAGATCGAGCGTCTCGTCGATGTAGCGCAGGTGCTCGGGCAGGATTTCGCTCTGTCGCCACGTGTAGCCGATGTCCGTGTGCGTGTGCTGCACGAGGTATACGACCCAGGAACGGGGCTTGGTGAGCGTGGCGTCAAACTCGTGCATCGTCGAACCGCTCTGCAGCTTGACTCGCGCCGGACCGGCCTCGGCCACCACCGGCACTTGCAGTTCGACACGCTGCTTGCCCCCGGCCACGTTGCCGGCGGAAACCACCTGCGGCTCGGCCCAAGCCTTGCCCGCGATCGTGCACGTCAGATCGTTTAGGCCGTCGCTCTCGATTTCCAGGGCGAGCAGTTGCCGCGGCCCGTCCGGTGTGTTCAGCACCGCCGGCAGCGCCGTCAGCTTGGCCGACGTGAGGGTGGCTGCGTCACTCGCCGCCGCACTCGTCCAGATCACGACCAGAACGCCGCAGACTATCCTCAGCTTCATCGGATGCCTCCTCGAGATGCCCGAGCCGCACGGCTCCACACATCGCACCGCATCGGCACGATCACGCTTCACACCGATTGCCGATCAAACCCCGACCGGCGCCCGCCACGTCAGCAAGCCGCCCGTCTGGCAGCCCGCTTACGCCGACCACCACCTGTTCGGCGAGTTGCAACCTGCTTCTTCGCCCGCGCAGGCGTCCGAAAGATGCTGTCGAGAATGCCGGGATGTTCCTTCATGACTTGAAGCATGCGCAGCGCGACATCGCTCGGCTCACGGTCACCTTGCTCCCAACTCTGAACGGTTTTGGGCGACACGTTCAGTGCCGCGGCGAACACCGCTTGCGACATCTTGAGCTCATGACGCAGGCGCGCCACCTGGCGACCACTCATCGACGGTGGCGGAGCCGGCAACTCGGTGGTCTTCAACGTCAACTCGCCTCGGGAAAAGGCAATGCTGTCTTGCAGGCCCGCCTTGAGCTGATCGGCCAGACTCATGTGCTCATAGTCCTTGGCCATACTTATCTCCGCTTTCTCGCCCACATGTGTCGGACTGCTTCTTTGCGCGCTTGGGCGACCAGACTCCTGAGCTCTCAGGGGCAACGAGGAGCATTTCTTGAAGCGATCGGTACTCTTCGTCGCTCATCCGGCCCTTTCGCCTTGCGCTGAACGGCCTGGTTTCGACGAAGATCAATCGCATTAATTCGTCCCACTATGTGGGATAATAGGCCAACTTGGCCGCAGCAACCGATACGAAATGGCCACGTGCTCCCATCGACGAACATGACGTCGCCAGGGATATATAAATCGTCGTTGCCGGCCCGAGCCGCACCGAATCGGCTTTCCCTCGCAAGACGTGCTACCGCGTCGCTCCCCAGGGCTGGCTCGAGGGCTGCGAACGTCCGGACGCGTTGCGGGCCGATTCATCCCGCAGGAACCAGACGGACATCTGGAGTTCGACGGGGATCTCCTGGCCGTTGTCCAGGGCGATGACCACTTCGAGGATCTTGGTGTCCGCCCGTTCGCTGGGTCGGTCGGTGCGGAAGTTCTTGCGGCCGAGCGTCTGTGCGATCTCCACCACTTTGCCGTAGAAGCGCCGGTCGCCGAACGCGTCGCAGGTGGCGAAGACCTTCTGGCCGATCCGCACTTTGGCGATGTCCGCCTCATCGACGTCAGCCCGGACGTGCAGCACGTCGCGGTTGCCGATCGAGAGCACCGGGCTCGGCACGTTGGGGAACACCGACTCGCCCGGCTCGCGGAAGCGATAGATCACGATGCCGTCGATCGGGCTGCGCACGCGGGTCTTCTCGTAGTGGCAGCGGGCGGTTTCGAGCATGGACTCGGCTTCAGCCACTTGAGCCCGGGCCAAAGCGAGTTCCTCGGGCCGCGGACCGGCTTGCGAGCGATCGTAGCGGGCCTTGGCCGCCATCGCCCGCGACCGGCAGACCTCTACCTCGTTGCGGGCGTCGTTGATCTCCTTCTCAGACGCGGCGGAACTGGCGGCCAGGGCTTCGATGCGTCGAAGCTCGAACTCGGCATGTTCGAGCAGCGCTTTGCTCTCCTCCCACTGGCCCTGGGCCACCTGGCGATCTTCGGGACGGTCCCAGCTTTCGAGCTTGGCCAACTCAGCCCGGGCCCGGTCCAGGTGGGCCTCGCACCGCTTGACCTCGGCCGCCTGCACTTCGTTGCTCAGTTCGAAGAGCAAGTCACCCTTGCGAATGCGGTCGCCGCTCTGGACGTACAGCCGGCCAATGGTTCCGGGGAGTTCGCTGAAGATTTGAATGGTGCGGGAAGCCGGCTCCGTGACACCCGGGGCACTGAACAAAACCTCGGGGTCGTCGCTGGGCCAGGTGGGGACGACCACAGGCCGCTTTTCTGTTTCGCTCACGACCAGTCGTGTATACCCGAGCCAGCCCGCGCCGGCAGCAATGGTGATAAGAATAACAATTCGGGCCACGCCTATACTCTCCCTTTCGGGGGCAAGATGATAACGGTTTGGCCGAAATCTCGCCAATCCCCGGCGCGGGATCGGCGGAGCTACGGGCAGCAAGACGAAGGATCAGGTCGACAGGAGCACGGGCAGGTCCGGCGACTCGCGTAACTCCTCAAGCCGACCGGCTTTGCAGCGGGTTTTCCACTCGCCGCCCTCCCAGATCCGGACAATGTCGCTGGTGAAAGCGGTGAACCTGACCCACGAGCCGGTCCCGATGAAGTCCATGGGAGCACGACAAGCTCGAAAAGCCCGAACCTTGTCCAGGTCGAAACCACTGCTTACGACGATCTTGGTGTGCTTGGCGTTCAGCGAATCGAGCAAGTCGCGGACGGCGAACACCGATTCGATGGTCACACCGGGGCCGAACCCGTACCGCTCGAGCGCCTTCATGGCCGCGGCCCGGTCGGCGACGCTCGAAAGGATGCGCATCTCCAATGCCCGCACAGGCTTAGCGTGACCGCCCTGGTGGATGCGGTTGGCGGGTACGTCCAGACGCACGCCGTACAGGTCCATGTGGAACCGCTGAACGGCCGCCGAGATGACGTCTCGCTCCGTGCCCTCAAAGTCGATGAGCAGCACGAGCGGAATCCGCGGATGCCGCTCGTGGTAGGCGGCCGCGCTGTCCACGCTGCTGCCTCCGTACACCGCGTTGAGGGCGTGCGGGATCGTGCCGTACAGCTTGAACTCCCGGGAGGTTCCCTGGCCGATGCGGATCTTTCCGCCGCCCATACCGAATCGGGCATGGACCTCGGCATAGCCGGCCGGCGTACTCGTCCCGGCCGCTCCGCCTACGGCGGCCGCCAAGGCGATCCGCGGCTGTAGTTCCGGCGGGTAGTGCCGGGCTGCCATGTCGATCACCTGGGTTTCGCCCGCCGCTTCGACCAGGGCAGCCATTTCCGAGGCCGCCCCGGATATGGACAGCATGCCCAGGTACTCGGTTTCCAGCGTCACCAACTGGCCGAACGGTCCCTCGAGCGTCAGGACGACTTCGCCCGGATTGAACGTATCGCCATCGGACTTGCCCCGCACGATCACGCCCGGGCCGCCCCGCCGCCGAACGAGGTCGAGGACGTCGGCGACACCGCATAGTCGGCCCGTTTCTCGCGAGAACACGGCATAACAGACGCGGAGGCCCTCCAGGGGCGTTCCGGCGACGGTCCGGTACGACCGGTTGAAATATTCGTCTGCCAGATCCGAAACCGACACGTGCTGCCTCCCGGGCACTCCGCTCGATCCTCTACGGCCCGACGCGGTAAACATAGAACCCGGCTGCTGCCCCTGCAAGCGCCTCCGCCGGTCGGCAGCAAGACGAACGATCATCAGCCCATGGGTTAGCGCTTGTGAAAGGTCCGACCAATCTTCTGGATGCCGTCTAAACGTCAGCGGGGTGGACAGAAATTCAGACCTGGATAATATAGAGGCCGAGTTCAGGATATATCACCTAGTGATCCTTACTCATTCGCGGAGAAAGAGGACATGAAGCAGCGCCCCATTCCACCCGGCGTCACGCTGACCGCAGTTTTTTCACTCATCGCGATCCCTGCTCCAGGACTTCAAGCGGCCCAGGAGGTGCTGCTCACCTACTGGTTTCGCGGGACACATCGACACAGTGGAAGATCCGGACAATAACTGGGCGGGACTGGTCGCGACCGGAGATGCGTTCGTCGGCTCCTACACGTTCGATCCAACCGTCCCGGACAGCTGGCCCGACAACCCGAAGTATGGATTGTACACGTCGGAGGCGTCCGTTTTCTCGTTGGTCGTCGGCAATTGGCATGCGGCGGTCAGCGGCAGCAATTGCGGCATCGGCATCCGGAACGTTGAAGGGCACCGAAGCGTTTTTGATATCACGGCCATCGGATTCGAGTCGATGGGGATGTCGGTCTCCGAGCTGGTCGTGAACTTGAGCAGCTACGACGGCAGCGTCTTCACGAGCGATGCTCTTCCCACCAGCCCCCCTCCACTGGAGCTGTTCCGGCACCGCAGCCTCGACTTTCAGGCGGCCGACCGAGTGCGGATCAGGGGTGTTCTGGAGTCGCTGGTGCTGGCTCCGGAACCTTCCTCTTTGCTGTTGTATCTGCTCGCCGGCGGATCGGCTTTCCGGCGTGCTTGGCGAGTCCGGTCTCGCCGGTTCTAATTAGTATCGAGCGCGAAGACGGTTCTAGCTCGGGATCAGCCTATCTCAGGAAGATGACACATGTTGAAAGCACACACGACGGCACTCCTGTTCGGCTCCGCACTGATCTGTTCTGCGCTGTACGCGGCGGAAGAACCCTCGCAGGTGAGTCTGCAGTACAGTCAGTTGCCGCCACTGAACCTGGGCGCCGGGAGCGCAACCGGTCTCGAGACCATCGACATCATTTTCCTGGTCGATAGCTCCAACAGTCTGCCGCCCGATGCTTCAGGACCGTGGATGCTGCAGAAGCAAGGGATCATCAACTGTCTTTCGGGGCCCCATGCATTCATCCCGCAGGATGGCTCGGTGGCAATTTCGATCATTCAATTTTCGCAATCGGCGAGAGTGGAGATTCCGCTGACTCGCATCGACGGTCCGGCCACCGTGGCGGCGCTGATCTCGGCCATCGAGCAGATGAAGCACATGAACAGTACGACCTCCATCTCGGAGGCGCTGTATGCGGCAATCGACGAGTTTCGCGCCCGTGCTCATGGCACCAAGCGGCTGGTGGTGCTGTCCACCGACGGCGAGCCGACTCCGGTTACGGATATCCCGTACGCCCTCCAGGCGGCGACGGCCCTCAGAACCGGCACGGGCTACGCCGCCGGGATGCCTCCGGCGATGATCTGCACGGTGCTGGTCAACGCCTCGTGCGCCTGCCGCACGGAGAACACGCCGGAGCCGTTCCTCCGAACGCTCGCCAACACATACGACGCTCCGGCGCCTCAGCCCTTTCTCGATCAGTACATCGGGCACTTCAACTGTGCCCAGAGCATGGTTCAGCCCTCGGGCGGCCAGGCGGTTCGGCAGTTCACGTTGCTCTGCTCACAATGCTGGTGCAGTGTCCACCACTGGGGCGAGGCAGCTTGCAGTCCGGATGGCACGCCGGACGCGTGCGGAGTGGACGTCGCTCCCAACAACAACATTCCCGATGTTTGCGACGTGGCCGCCGGAACGATCAGAGGCATCGATCTCGATAACGGGCCAAGCCCGGTCCACGCCCGGATATTCGTGGACGGTCGCAACCAGGGCCCGGCCGACGGCAAGAGCTGGGCCACTGCGTTTCGACACGTCCAGGATGCCTTGGCGGTCGCGCAAGCCGGCGACGTGATTTGGGTGGGCCAGGGAACGTACCGGGCCGACTGGGACCCCGTCACCCAGAGCTACACACAGAACCGAAACGCCTCCTTCGTGTTGCCCGGTTGCGTTCAACTGATCGGCGGCTTCGCCGGCTATGGCGCCTCTGATCCTACCGAGCGCGACATCCACCAGTACGTGACGACGCTGACTGGCGACTTCGGCACGGTGAACAGCTACCACGTCGTCCGCGTCGAGAGCGAAAATGGTGTCCTGCTGGACGGATTCACCATCACCGGCGGGCAGGCCGACGGAACGGGCAACGACGATGCCGGCGCGGGAATCCGGATCGACGACAGCGACGCGACGATCCGCAACTGTACCATCGCCGGGAACGTTGCCGCGAACAACGGAGCGGGCATTTTCGCTTCGGGTCCGTGCCTCATCGCGAACTGTATCGTGAAGGCGAACACCTGCCCATCCGGAAGTGCCGTTTACTTGTCGTCCGGCATGCCGTCGCTGGTGAACTGCAACATCCTGGACAACACCGGGGGCGGCGTTTCCAGCCATCAGTCGGCCACGGTGAAGAATTGCATCATCTGGGGGAACTCCGGGGCGCCGTTCACGGGGAAAATGCCCATCTTCTCCAACATCCAGGATACGCCGCCGGTTCCCGGATACGGCAACATCAGCGCAGACCCGTTGTTCCTAGGCGGCAGCGACTATCACCTGGCGAGTGGATCGCCGTGCCTCGATCGGGGCGATCGCGACGTGTCACTCTTGACCAAATGGGACTTTGACGGCGATGCCCGGGTGCGGTACTGCCGCGTGGACATGGGGGCGGACGAATCCTCCTATTACAGCGACGACTGCGGGAGCACCAGCCCGGACGAGTGCCTGACCTGGAAGCGGTACGATCTGGACGACGACTGCGATATAGACGAGGTGGATTTCGGGCTGTGGCAGTTGTGCCTCACAGCGAACGCCGGCAACATCCTGCCTGCTTGCACCGTCCTGGACATCGATGGGGATAACAGCATCAGCCTCGCCGACCTTCAAACGGTGACGGAGCCGGCGATCGTGCCGGGATTCATCCAGTGTTCCGCAGGCCCGGCGATCGTGCCCTATCCCGACTGCGAACCGCCGCCGCCCCCGCCGCCCCCGACGGACACGGATGAGGATGGGTTTTACGACCACGTGGACAACTGTCCCGAGATCGCGAATCCCGATCAAGAGGATGCCGACGGCGATTCTGTGGGTGATGCATGCGATCCGGACATTGACGGAGATGGTGTCGCCAACGAGAGCGACAACTGTCCGTGGTACAATCCCGACCAGGCTGACCAGGACGAGGACGGCGTCGGTGATGCCTGCGATTGCTGCGTCGACGTGGCCAATCCGCTGGTGGAGTACAAGACCGGTGATTCCGACGGCGAATGTGCGACCACGATCGGCTTTGTTTACCCGAACGGCCTGTGGCAGCCCGATTTCGACTGCGATTGGGTCGGCGACAGTTGTGACAATTGTTTGACGGTCTACAACCCCTGGCAGGACGATGATGATGGCGACGGCATTGGGAACGAATGCGACAATTGTCCGTTCGTCCCCAATGCGGATCAGGCCGACACCGACCAGGACGGCATCGGCGATGCGTGCGAGGAGGAAGAGGATGAAGGCCAAGGCGAGGGCCTCCAAGGCTTCGGCCTGCTGAGCCTCGCCAAACCCATGCTGAGGGGATTACTCTTCTGCGAAGAAGAACCGGTCGAGCTCCTCCCGACGCCGCAACAAGGAGTCTTCGCCTACTTCGTCACGCATGGCGGCCATGATCTCCATGCGAACCTGCCTGCGACCGGCGGGACGATCGTGGTCGATGTGGTGGTCGCCACGACCGAGCCGCTGAGAACATGGGATGCAATGCCGTCGGTGGACGCGGCTAACCTCATCACCGTCGATGCCACCGGCTGGACTCCTGCGGCCGATCTGCTCACCTGGGCGGGGCTGAGCACGCAGCCCTTGCCGAGCCGCTACAACGCCGGCCTGTTCGACTGGGAGGTTCGCGATTCCCGCCTCCGCATCGTATGCCGGAGCACGGTTCGCGACGCCGCCTGTGCGAGCAAAGCCCTCGAACCGGGCGCCACCACCTGGACGGGCATGCCGGGACTCGACTATCTCCATGGTCCGATGAACACACCGGCCGAAGATTACTTCGTGGGCTTGTCGTCGATCGGCGGCGTCGCCTCGGCGGAGATGGGCATCGGTCCATCCAGGGTGGCCACGCTGACGCTGCATGTGGCCGGCGTGCCCGGAACGTACCAGCTGTGGCTGTCGTACGGCAGCTATTCCGTCGCGGGCAGCAGTTCCATGCCCATGCAGCCCGGCCCGCGGTTCGAAATCCGGGTCGGCCAATAACGGAAAAAAGGCACGAAAACGTCCGCGAGGGTGCGGGAGTCACCGGCTCCTGCACCCTCGCTGTTCTTATGGGTGAGCAGACCAGCGCATTCCCGCGACCCGCTGAATCCCGCCATTCGCGTCAGGACCGGCGACGAAGGCGAGCCTTCGGCCGCTCGAACGGGTAGAATCAGGGGCGAGGTGAAGCATGGATTATGAGCAATACTCACCGTCACAACACTATCCACAGCCCCATCGCCATCGCATTCCCGTGCTCAAGATCATCGGGACCATCCTGCTGGTCTTGATCCTGATCTGCGGCGGACTGGTCACATACGTTGCGTACAACTTTCCACGCTGGGCGGCGAGTTTCGCCCGTGGACCGCTGGTCGCGGAAATCGAGAAGGCCGACCTGCCCGCCGAGCAGAAGGCACTGTTGAAGCACAACATCACGCGCGTAGCCGATGCGTTCGAGCAGGGTCGCATGAGCTTCACGCAGTTCAAAGCGATTCTCACCAACCTGGCGAGCGGTCCGTTCTTTAACCTCGTACAGGTGGAAGCCATCCGACACCAGTACGAGCTGGCCCATCCGCAGTCCGATGACGAGCGAGCCGAGACCATGCTCCTGTTCGACCGTTTCCTGCGAGGCATCGCCGAGGGCGCCATTCCCCGCGGCCAGATCGAAGAGATGCTGGTACCGATGCGAGAACACAACTCCAAGCAGCGTGACGGCGACAACCGGCTCACCGAGGCGGAACTCAACCAGTTCATTGACGCGATGCGCCTGGCGGTCGAGTCGGCAAACATACCGGCTGAACCATTCCAGCCCGACTACGCGACCGAGATCGACAAGGCGGTCACCGCCGTACTCGGCCCGGGTCAGTCCGCCGTGACGACGGCTCCGGCAGCGGACTCCGCCGGAACCGCGCCCGCAGAACCCATGCCTGCGGAAACCGCACCAGCAGAGCGGTAAGACAACTGCGTTCCTCACCTGCAGCGAGATCTGGCGTGCCGGAGCTACCTGAAGTTGAGACCGTCGCCCGAGGTTTGGCCCGCCGCATCCTGGGCCGGACCATCGCACACGTCACACTGCATCGCCGCGACATCGTGCACGGCAACGGCGGACCGATCGAACGGCTGGTCGGCCGGCACATCGCCGACGTGCGCCGCTGTGGCAAGCAGATTCGCATTCTCCTTCGTGACGAGAGCAAGACCGCCCGACGCCGCTCGTGCCGAGGGGCACAGTCGCCGTCCGAACTGGTCATGTATGTGCACCTGGGCATGACCGGGCGTCTCATCGTGATCGATTCCGCTGAGCCGCTGGAGCGGCACACGCACCTGGTGATCGCCTTGGTCGGGCAAGACGCTCAGCTTCGGTTCTGCGATCCCCGCCGGTTCGGCGGCATCTGGCTGGTTGATGAGACGGCTGTTGGAAACGAGTCGACGCGAAGCGCGGCTTGGCAGGGTCGGCGTTTGCCTCCCATCGGTGCCGACCCGCTGAAGATTTCGCTGCCCGCGCTGGGAGCTGCCCTGGCTCGCAAGCGGCAGATCAAGGCCTTGCTCATGGACCAGCTGCCCATCAGCGGTCTGGGCAACATCTACTGCGATGAGGCGCTGCACCGGGCGGGCATCCACCCGCTGACGCCGGCCGCCGATCTCGATCCCGAGGCGGTGCGGCGGTTACGGCTGGCCATTCGCCACGTGCTCGCCGAAGCCATCCGGGCAGGCGGCTCGAGCATCAGCGACTATCGCGACGCGAACAACGCCCGCGGCACGTTTCAGACTCGCCATCGCGTCTATGGCCGGCAAGGGCAGGCCTGTCGCACCTGCGGCGGCATCATCGAACGGTTCGTCGTGGCCGGCCGCGGCACCCACGTCTGCCCCACCTGCCAGCCGCTGAAGGGCAGGAAGTAGTTGCGGGAAGAAGGCGGGCGGGACGCCCGCCCCGCAGTGGCATCGGGGCGGCCGGACGGGTATAACAACCGCCATGACGAGCAGATCCATCGGCTATGGCATGACGGCGATCCTGGCAGCGGCGGCGTTGCTGACGGGCTGCACGGCCCCGATGGAGCCCACGACGCCGACCAGCATGCGGGTGACCGTCGGGTCACCCGAGCAATTCGAAGCCCTCTGGCAGGCGACAGGCGACACGCTCCGCAAGTACTATCTCCAGCCCGACCGCCAGGACCGGGCCGAAGGCGTGATCACCACGCGGCCCGAGACCACTGGCGTGTGGTTCGAGCCCTGGCGGCCGCAGCCCCAGCCCGCCTACGCTTGGGCGGAAGCCAACCTGCACCCGATCCGCCGGCAGGCGGTCGTGACCATCACGCCGACCGCCCGGCCGGAATACGAGTTGACGGTCGAGGTGAATCGCTACCGCTATTCGCTGCCCGAACGGCTGGTGGACAATCCGGCGGGCGTCCTGCGGCTCTACAGCCCTGCCGCCCCGACCGCGACCGGCCGGATGGAAAAAACCACCGACATCGAGCGGTGGATTCCCCTGGGCCGCGACGGCTGGATGGAACAAGCGATCCTGACCGACATCCTGCAGCGGTATCCGGGCACAGCCACGGTTCCTCCTGCCGAGCCGGCCCCCTCGCCTTCCACGCAGCCAGCCGCGAGCTGACGCCCTGGCTCCGAGGCCGCTTCTGACCGGCACCCGGTTCCTGCCGGTGTGCCTTCGGCCTTCCAGGCCCAAAACGATTCAGTACACGACGTGAAAGCAATCCCAATCGGCAGTATGATGCTCAGCGGACCGGACCCGGCGTACGTCCGGATTGTTTCAGTTTGTTCGGTCCCGGACCTGACGTATGTCCATCCGCTGGAAACTCCTCTTTCTGCTTCTGGCTATCGCGCTGGTCCCGGTGGCGACGGTCACGTTGCTGGCCAACCGGGCCACAGCCCGCTTGGGCGAGCAGTTGGGGGCACGAGCTCGTCACGGCCTGACCCAACTGACTCGCACGCAACTGGAGCAACTGGTCAGCGACAAGGCTGCACTGATCGGCCGCGAAGGCAATCTGGTCAACCTGGCGCTGCAACTGCAGGCTCGCGAAGTGGAAAAGTGCCTGGCGGTCGAATCGCCGCCCGAGCGCGAGTTGTACCTGGCGGAGGACTTTGACGGCGAGCGTCCGCCGCCGGATCTGAACTTCTCGCCGCGTCATCTGAGGGTGATCGGTCGGCGGCACTTCATGCCCGTGCCCATCTCGCTGAACGAGCCGGTGTTCAAGCTCCCTCCCGGCATGCTGCAGTCATCCACGCGACAAGACATGCTCCGCCTGGCCCAGGCCGTGCCCACATACCGGGCTCTGCAGGAGAGGTACGGCGATCTGCTCCACTGGCACTTCACCAGCCTCGAAAGCGGCGTGCACTGCTCGTATCCCGGCCACGGCGGCTACCCGGTCGACTACGACCCGAGGCAGCGGCGCTGGTACGCGCGAGCGAAGATGGGCTCGGACGTCGTCTGGACTTTGCCCTATACCGACGCGACTTCTCGGCGCACCGTTTTGACCGCGGCGATGGCCGTCCGTGGTCCGGACGGTCAGATCGCCGGCGTCACCGGAATCGACATCACGGTATCCGCTCTGCTCGAACGGGCGAGGCTGCCGCGGTTCGGCTCGTCCACCGCCAAGGTGACCGCACTCGAACCGCTGGACGAGCCGTGGGATCTGAGCGCGCCGCGAGAATTCGATCTGGCCGCGTATACGCCCGAGCAACTGGGCATGTTGGTCTTGGCCGAGCCCGCCGAGCGCGAGCACGAAGGGCAGTGGCACGCGCCACCGGACCGAAGCTGGCTCACGCCCGACGACCCGGCCGTCGCGGCGCTGATCATCCGCGACATGTACGAGGGCCGCTCGAACGTTCGGCAACTCGCGTACCAGGGCCAGCCCACGCTGTGGGCGTACAGCCCCATCTGGGGCCGGCGGGCGTTCCTGACGGTGATCGTACCGCAAGCCGAGGTGGTGACGGAGGCGATTCGCGCGGAAGAGTCGGTTTTGTCGCTGACGCGATCGCAGTCGCGCTTGACGGTGGCCACGCTCGGCGTGGTCGCGGTGGTGGTGTTGGGCATCTCGCTGGCCGGGTCGCGCACGGTGACGCGGCCGGTCAGCGAACTGGTCGAAGGCGCCCGGCGAGTGGCAGCGGGCGACTTCGACGCACGCGTCCGCGTCCGTACCCGCGACGAACTCGGGGCACTCGGGCAGGCATTCAACGCCATGGTGCCTCAACTCGAGGATCGCATCCGCATGCGCCAGTCGCTCGCGCTGGCCATGGAGGTTCAGCAAAACCTGCTGCCCGCACAGCCGCCGCAATTCGAAAAACTGGACGTGGCCGGGCGCAGCATCTACTGCGACGAAACGGGTGGCGATTACTACGACTTCCTGGATCTGGCGGAGGCCGGCCCGCGCGAACTGGGCGTGGCGGTGGGCGACGTGACAGGCCACGGGGTTGCGGCAGCGCTGCTCATGACCACGGCCCGGGCCCTGCTTCGCAGCCGGGCGGGCCAAAAGCCGCCGCTGTCCGAGTTGATGCAAAGCGTCAATCGACTGTTGTGCCAGGACACGCCCCTCGGCCGGTACATGACCATGTTCTATGCGGTTGTGGACAGCGAGCGCCGATCCATCCGCTGGGCCAACGCCGGTCACGACCCGGCCATCACCTACGATCTGCACCGCGACACGTTCGGCCAGCTCGACGGCGGCGATCTGCCGTTGGGCATCGACCCGCAAGAGACCTACAGCGAGTATCGCCGCGACAATCTCTCGCCCGGAGAAATCATCGTCCTCGGCACGGACGGGATTTGGGAAGCCCGCAATCCCCAAGGCGAGCATTTCGGCAAAGACTCACTGCGCCAGGCGATCCGCGCCGCCGCGAACGGATCGGCCGAGCAAATCTGCCGCTCGATCACCGACGCCCTCGAACGCTTCCGCCAAGGCCGCCCCCAGGACGACGACATTACGTTGGTTGTGATCAAGGTATTGTGAGGGGCTGGGGACTGGGGGCTAGGGGCTGGCGAAATCGCGCCGACGGCAACGCTCGTGATGCGATTAGCTATCCCTTCGCAGGGCTCAGGTCTCAAGCGTCTCTCCCCCTCTGTGATCCTCTGTGTCCTCGGCGGTTAGTTCTCAGCGTCAGAACAGGTTTGAGGTTTGAGGCTTGAGTGATATATACATGACACTAACGACTATGGCCTCACGCCTCAGGACTCAAGCCTCAGGCCTCATCTTCCCCCAGTCGGCCAGGAAGCGTTCCAGGCCGATGGTGGTCAATGGGTGATCGAGCAACTTATCAAAGACGGTGGGAGGCAGCGTGGCCACGTCGGCGCCAAGCCGGGCCGCCTGCACGACATGCAGCGGATGACGCAGACTGGCCGCAAGGATCTTGGTCTGAAAGTCGTAGTTGTCGTAGATCTCGCGAATGACGCTGAGCACATCCATGCTGTCCTGGCCGATATCGTCGAGACGACCCAAGAACGGGCTTACATACGTCGCCCCGATCTTGGCCACGATCAAAGCCTGAAGCGGCTGAAACACCAGCGTCATGTTGGTCGGGATGCCGGCTTCCACGCAACGAGCCAGCGCTTTGATTCCCTCGGGGATGGTCGGAAGCTTGACCACTACGTGCGGAGAGATGGCGGCCAGTTCGCGGGCCTCGGCGAACATTTCGTCCGCTCGTGTCGAGACCACTTCAGCCGAGACCGGGGCCTGCACGAGATCGCAGATCGTCTTGATCAGCGAGCGGAAATCCGTGTTCTCCTTGGCAGCCAGCGACGGGTTTGTCGTGACGCCGTCCACCAAATGCATGTCCCGGTACTTGCGGATCTGGTCGAGATTGGCGGTATCGATGAAGAACTTCATACCGGATCGTAGAACCGCCTCGAGCATTCGGCGAGCCCGGCGATGACCGGCGGAATGCGACGGCTCGGACGTTCTCACGACTCCACGTGCACCAGCCTGCCCCAAACGGGGCTGGACGCTTCCGCGGGGTTGTGCCCGCCCCGCCCGGGAGGGTACAGTCTTCGGGCCAACCAGACCCGCCGGTCTGACGTAATTTCACAATATGGGCCCCGGCGGGTTTCCGCCCGATTGTGTACAAGGAGACGCAATGACCCCAGTCACGCTCGCCCTGGTCACCTGGCAATTGGCGGCCTCGCCGGCGGCCGCTACCGCCCCGGCCGATTCCGCGGCTGAGATACAGCAGGTGGTGAACCGGGCCGTCCAGGTGTACCAGACCGCCCGCTCCTATGAGGACACGCTGATCGCCAGGACGGAGATCGATGCCGACCCGCCTCTGGACGCACCCGACGCATCCGAAGTGCCGCTGGCTTTCGAGCGGCCTAACAAGATTGCCTTGCAGACCGAGCTCTACCGGATTGCGTCCGACGGCAACCAGCTCACCGAGTGGGTTGAAGTCTGGATGCAGTACGCTGAAGGTCCGGCCCCTCAGACGCTCAAACTGAAGGACCTGCAGCTCAACCAGTTCGGATTCTTTCGCGAGAGCAAGCACCCGCTGCTCGCGCTGGTGGTCGAAGGCGACCGTGCGTCGCTGGATCTGCTGAGCGACAAAGCCCAGTTGACCGCCATCCGCTCCGAACCGCTGGATGGCGCGCCCGGCAAGCGCATCACCGGCGTAACCGGCACCAGCAAGAACATCCCTGCCGAGATCTGGTTCGACGACGCCACCGGACTTATCGGCGAAATCGTGTACGACCACACGAAGGCGGCGCAGGCCAGTGTCCCAGAGATGAACCTCCGCAAGTTTGTGCAGCGGCTTCGGTTCAAAAACGCGCGAGTCAACCAGCCAATCCGGCCCGAGCGTTTCGCGGTGAAACCGGATTCATATGCGGAGAAGGTCTCCGCGCTGCGAATGCCCAGCTCGCAGGAGATGCAACAAAAGCTCGTGGGCAAGCCGGCGGTTGCGTTCACCGGCAAGTACCTCGACGGCAAAGAGGCCAGCCTCGCCGATTTCAAGGGCCGCGTGCTGCTGCTGGACTTCTGGTCGTTGCGGTGCGGTCCCTGCATCATGTCCATGCCCACGCTGCAATATGTGGCGGACAAGTACGCCGACAAACCCGTGAGCATCGTGGGCGTGAACCTCGACGGGCCGTCCGCAGCCGCGGACGTGACACAGCTGCTCGAGAGCCGCAAGATCACCTTCAAGCACCTCATCGCTACCAAGCCGAGGCTCGCCGAGAAGTACTTCGTCGAGGGCATCCCGTGCACGGTGCTCATCGATGACAAGGGCATCATCCAGTCGGTGCATCTGGGCATGGTCAACCAGCGGGACCTGAGCTACAAGATCGACCGGCTGCTCGCGGGTGAGAGCCTGACCGGCCGACCATGAGCGGCGCGACGACTGGGTGCCACATGTTGGCCACGTCTATCGGGGACTGGTCGCTGGGCTCGAGGATAAGTTCTGAGTCCTGAGACTTGAGTCCTGAGTCCTGGGGTCTGAGACTCGAATTGCTCGCCAGAAAGGGCGCAAAGTCAATAGCCGTGGGCGTGAGCCCACGGACCAACTCCAGAAAATATACCCCTTGTCAAGCTGAGGGCGGCGAAGCCGCCCTCAGCTTGACAAGGGAGGCGGGGGTGTGTCGCGGGATCCCTCACGGTCGCACCTCGCCGGCGTGGACGTGCTTGCAGAGTTGGATTACCATGCCGCCGGTCATAAACCCTTTTTTTCATGTGAAGGAGGACGCGATGCGAAGAACAGTCTGTGCGCTCACGGCTCTGACACTGGTGCTCCCCGCGGCGTATGCCCAAAAGGCCGGCAACTTCAACGGGGTGGGCACGAGCATGGCGAACCTGTCGAAGCTGTCTAACGCGAAAACCCGCTCGATTTCCCCTGAAAACTTTACCGGCGAGAAGGGCAAGGGCGGGATGGCTACCGAGGGCACCGGTGCGGGTCCGGCTCGCGAGCTCGGCCGGGGCTGGAAAGTGTCCCCCTCGGTTCGCATTAAAGCCGGCCAGACCTTCACCATGGCGGACATCCAGGGGTCCGGCGCGATCCAGCACATTTGGCTGACGCCGACCGGACACTGGCGGTTCCTCATCCTGCGGATGTACTGGGATGGTGAGACCGAACCTTCGGTCGAAGTGCCGGTGGGCGACTTCTTTGCCTGCGGCTGGGGCCAGTACGCCCAGGTGTCCTCGCTGGCCGTCTGCGTCAATCCGGGCAGCGCGTTCAACTGCTACTGGACGATGCCGTTCCGCAAGTCGGCCCGGATCACCATGGAGAACATCTCCACCGACGACGTGACGGTGTACTACCAGATCGATTACACGCTCACCGACATCCCCGATGACGAGGCCTACTTCCACGCCCAGTTCCGCCGCGTAAACCCGCTGCCCTACAAGGAAGTCTACACCATCGTGGACGGCATCAAGGGAAAGGGCCATTATGTCGGCACCTACATGACCTGGGGCGTGAACAACGTCGGCTGGTGGGGCGAAGGCGAAATCAAGTTCTACATGGACGGCGACCAGGAGTGGCCGACCATCTGCGGAACCGGCACGGAAGACTACTTCTGCGGCTCGTACAACTTCGACCGAAAAGGGCAATACACGGAGTTCACCACGCCTTACAGCGGGCTGCCCCAGGTGATCCGGCCGGACGGAGCCTACCAGTCACAGCAGCGCTTCGGCCTGTATCGCTGGCATATTACGGACCCCATCCGGTTCGAGAGCGATCTGAGGGTGACCATCCAGGCGCTGGGCTGGCGTTCGGGCGGGCGTTACCTCCCGCTGCAGGATGATATCGGCTCGGTCGCCTACTGGTATCAGACCGAACCGCACGCACCGTTCCCCAAGCTGCCCGACAAGGACAAGCTGGAAGTGAACTGATCGCGGACGAATCGCAGGCATGAGCGGATATGAACCGCCGGTTTTCGAGCCGGCGGTTTTTCTTTGCGCGAGGTTCAACCGAGCCGCGCAAACCGGGGGACATCACGCCGCCCACACGGAATCGGCGAGTTCATCGGCCCGATCGCGGGCCAGAAAGCGCACCAGACGCCCGGAATGGGCGGGCAGCGGTACGAGCCGCCAGGACGACGAGATCAGAGCCTGAACCGCGCGATCGGGCAAAGCCGCCGGTACGAGCACGACGCCCGTCCGGCCCTCGGTCACGCGAGCCGCCATGAGCGAGGTGAGAATCTCGATCTGAGCCGCGAGGTCGCGAACGCCGCTGAGATTCACGACCATGGGCACGCCGGCCCGCAGACTGGTGAGCGTGCGGCGATCCAGGACGGTCAGTTCGCGCGACCGAACCTCCAGGAAGAGCTTGAACACGTCGAGCGACGGTCCCGCCGGGGCGAAGTACGCGACTTCGTTCAACGGCTCCGACCGGTAGAAGAACGACCGAGCCGGTGATTGCGGGAACAGGTAGGTCATCTCGGTCACCAGCTCGGCGATGATCTTGCGCGACCCGTCGATGATCGTCGCCGGACTGACGGAGTTTTCGTCGAGGACGGATTCGAACTCCTCGAAAGGATTAGTCAGGCTCATCAAGGGCGGATCGGCGGGGAACAGCGTCGCGGCCAGGCAGTCGGCCGCCTGCACGACCAAGGTCACGAGGCGCGAGAGCGGCGCCACGGTCTGACCCAGCATACCGCCGGCGTGATGCACGGAGGCAGCATCGGCCAGCACCGGAGGCAGGCTGTAATGATTCATCACCCATCCGCCGATCTCTCCGTGATGGGCGCCGATCACGCTCTTTTCCCATGCCGGACCGACCGATTCGAGCTCGATGCCGGCGCTGAACAGAGCGCCGTAATGCTTGGGGAAATGGCTGGCCAGCACGTAGTAGCCCAGGTCGTGCAGGAGCCCGGCGGTGACCGCGGCGGCGGGATTGGCCAGTCCCAACAGGCGCGACAGCAATCCGGCGATGTGGGACGTCGCCACGCTGTGCGCCCAGAAGTAGCCCGCGTCCCAGATGCTGGCCAAGTTGAGCCGCAACGGCGGAAGGGATTCAATCAGACGATAGAACTCCTTCACGCCCACTTCGTTCACGCACTCTCGCGGGTCGGTGATGGCTCGGCCTTTGGCGGGCCGCGTATTGGCCACGGAGAGCACGTCGACGGCCAAGGCGGGGTCCCGACCGATGATGCTGCTGACGTGCTCGATCACTTGATCCTTGGCACAAGTGGTGGTGACGGCATCGACCACGCTGAATTCGAACACGGGCAGCGGACCGGCTTGGGTCAGCTCTTGTACCAGGGTGGCCTGCTGGATCTTGTCGAGACCGGTCGCCGGGACGGCCACGCTCGCCTCACGGTCGGCGGCCGGTGCTGCGTGCGACTCGCCGCGTTCGGCCACCGACCGGAGCTTTTCGATGAACCGGGCCAGATCGAAGCCTTTTCGGCCGATCCAGGAGGCTGCCCCCTTCTGGACGGCCTCGGTCACTTCCTCTTTCGTCCGCGGGTTGCCGAACACGACCACCGGGATGCGACGCGTGCCCGCGTGATGCTTGAGCACGTGCAGCGTGGTCATGGTGGGCATTTCCCAGTCCAGCGCGTCCAGGAGGATGAGATCGACCCCCTTGGTCAGCGCCACTTCGACGGTCTCCTTGGCACAGACGGCCTGGAGCACGGCGAAGCCGCTGTCCCGCAGCGCATGTGCCAGTAAAGCTCGCTCGGCGTCGCAAGGATTCGCGATCAGAATGGTCTTTTCGCTCATCGCTGCACCCGGGCCCGGCACCGTGCGGAGCGGTCAGGCATCACTTGCGGATCCCCGGCCGCCGCCCGGAACCCGCGGGTCTTGCAAGCCGCTTTCGCGGGGACGGCGAGCTCAGGGGGGCGGACATACCGCTCAAGGCCGGCCAGATGCCCGCCCTCTGACATGCGGAAACGGCCCTAGAGTGTACGATAGGTGGAGCCGCGCTCCAAGAGCGGGACATCCACACAACGCTCGCCGGCGGTGTTATCAGACGCATCCGACCTGAAAAAGTCAGCCGGGTCGCGAGTCCTCCGGGCGAAGATCGACGACCCGAGCGTCCGGTATTCGGCACTCCACCGCTTCCCGCGCGAGATTGAACCACCGCTCGCACCGATCGAGTACGACACTGTCGGCGGTGGCCACAATCTGGTCGGTGCTCGAGAGAACCGCATCGGGATTGACCGCGAGCTGTACCTCCCAGTTCCACCCACGATGACCCGCGATTTCCAGGAGCTTGGCCTCGAGCCGGCCACTGTTGGAGACCGGTCGATCCAGATACCACACGACCCCGGACGGACCATGTTCGGCGATGGCTTCGCCCAGTAACTCGATGGCCGGGATGGTCTCATTCACTCGCCGGAACGTCCCGTGCATACTGGCCATGTCGCGGTAGCAGCCGTCCCGCCCTACGATCACCACGCCGTCGGCCAGCGCCGCCTCGATGGTGGTCAGGACGTTGTAGCCATCGATCAGGAGCAATCGACCGGCCACGGCGGAGACCGGCACCTGATGCTGACGGCGGCGAGCCAAGGAAGCGTCCGAACAGGCGCAACGCATCACCGCCGTTCGCTGCCGTTCGACGAGGCGGTAACGATCGCCCACGATTTTGAGCGCCGAATGAGGGGCATAATCCCGGCTGAGCAGCCAGGACAGGTCCGAGACGGCCGCCCGCAATCGGGGATGCATCTCGGGCGCGAACGCTTGCAGGTCTTCCGGATGTCTGCCGCGATGGGCGCGATGATCGGGCACGCTTATCTCTCGTACGTCCCGACGAGTTCGCCCTCGGCCAGGACGTGACCTTGCATCGATGCGAGAAGCTGTTCTTTCTCCAATCCCGGCGGCAGATTGAGCCGCGTGTCCAGGGCGTAGATCTTGAAATGATAATGGTGAACGCCGTGCCCCCTGGGCGGCTCGGGGCCGCCATAGCCGATCTTGCCCCAACTGTTCTTGCCCTGCACCGCGCCAGGCGGATCGGGCACGCGTTGGCTGGGCGGTACGCCTTCGGGCAGTCGCGTCACAGTAGCGGGCATGTTGTAGATGAGCCAGTGCACCCACGGCTGCGGCCGCGGAGCGTCGGGATCATCGACGATCATGACGAGTTCCTGCGCGCCGGCCGGCACTGCGTTCCAAGTCAGCGGAGGCGACACGTTCAGCCCATCCGCGGTGTGCTTGCGCGGAATGGGCTGATTCGGGCCGAACGCGCTGCTATGCACCTGGATCCGCTCCATCAAGGTGCTCCCCTAAAGGCTTGAGCCCTGGGACTTGAGTCCTGAGCTCCATCGCTCGAAACCTGAGTCCTGAGAACTGAAGATAAGTACTCAACCGCCCTTCCTCAAGCCTCAAGTCTCAGGTCTCAAGCCTTCTTCAGTACGTCGACCACTGGTTCGCGCCGGAAGGCACCGCCTCCTGGACCTCCTGCGACCGGATGCGAGCCAGTTGCTCGTTCATTTTTTCGATCTGATCGGGCGACTTGCTCGAACCCTCGATGGATTCATCGATCAGGCCGCGCGTGTCCTCGACGTACGGCAGCGGGTCATCCACGTAGACCCACTCCTCGCCGGACAGCCACGGACCCTGGCCCTGGTTCCACGCGCCGCGAGCATCGCCGTCCTTGGACAGGTTGAAATACTTGTGGGTGAAGCGCGGATCCCCCTGGAGCACGCCCGGCGGGAAGTTCGGGCTGATGGAATCGAGAGCGGCCGTGAACATCTGGAAGTGCGACACCTCACGAGTCATGAGGAAGCGCAGGCTTTCCTGAACGAATGGGTCGTCCGTGAACTGCAGCAGGTACTCGTAGACCAGCTTGGCTCGCGACTCGGCAGCGATGTTGGAGCGCAGATCCACCGTCAGGTCGCCGTTGGCATTGACGTACATGCCGTTCCAGGGCGTTCCCTGAGCGTCGGTCAGCAACGGCCCGCCTCCGCTCTCGACGATGAACGCGGGGTTCGCAAAGGCCGCGTGCATCAGCTCTTCTTTTTGCGTGTTCGACTGAGCCAGCCGAACCACCGCCGCCTGCTCGGCCGCATTCTTGAGCTCGGCGTTGACGCCTTCACAGAGCATGGTGATGGTCGCCCCCACCACTTCGAGATGGCTCAACTCCTCGGTCGCGACGTCCATCAGCAAGTCGTACTTGTCGGGGTACGGCTGGCGGGCCCCGAAGGCCTGGACGAAGTACTGCATGGCCGCCTTCAGTTCGCCATTGGGTCCGCCGAACTGCTCCAGCAGGAGTTTGGCGAACCGCGGATCGGGGCCGGATACACGGGCGTTGAATTGGAGCTTCTTCACGTGATGGAACATGGAACGGACATCCTTTCTCTGTTTCGCGGGGCTTGCGGCGCGGGCCGCCTGCCTGCACGTGCGGCAAGCCTGCACCCGCCGGCCATGTATGATTATGAGACTCGTCGGCGGCTTCCCGACACCGGTAGAACGGACGGACGTCGCATCGGAGCCCCGCTGGTCAGCGGGCTGGGGAAGACATGGGTCGAAAGCTGGTCGGTTACTCTGAGCCGTGATTCCGATCCGGCGCGATATCTGCTGCTCGCGATAGCGGTGGCCGGCGTTTGCATCACGTCCGCCGGCGCGGACTGTAATGGCGCTTCAGCCACTTGCTCAGGCCGTCGAGGCCGGGGAACAGGACACGCTCGGTGATGTTGCACTGGTCGAGCTTGTCGCGGATTTCCCACTTCAGGCTGGCGGGGACGATGATTTTGCGGCACAACGTAGGGTGCTGTTGCATCCAGGCGTCCAATCCCGCCGAAGGGCTGGAGAGAACGGAAAAGAGCGCATACTGGTTGACAATCCGCACATCCAGCGAAGGCGGCTCGAAGAACAGCAGGAACGGCTCGGGGGCCATCCGGTCCAGGTCCCCCAAGCTGGCCACGACGCCGGCGAGCAACTCAGCGGTGAACGAGTGCGCGCCTTCACGTTGTAACTCGGCGGCCAGCGGTTGAGGCAGGATCCGGTGAGCTTGCTCGTAATTGATGGCCAGAATGGCGCCGTCCAAATCGAAGTCCTCGATTTCGGCCGTGGCGAAGTGCAGGGCGACCAGCGGCGAGTACGTCCAGTCAAGCAGACGTGTGGGCATGCCGTGATGCCGAGCCACGCTGAGCCAGTGCCATAAAGAATCCACTTCGACCACGTCGCGGCGAGCGTACTTGATGAAGTTCCGCAACAAGTGGGGCTCGACTTCAGCTGGGTCGCCGCCCAGGCGTGCCAGCGCCGTCTCCACTGTCGCCGCGGCATCGGCCAATCCTCGGAAGGTCCACGGCGAGCGAAACCGTTGCAGATCCGCGTTCCATGAACCTTCGAACAGCAGATCCTGGAGGTGAGTCCAGCTTTGGGCCGTCATGGTATGCATTCACAATCCCACGCCCATCCGCAGTCCAACGCATCCGACCTTGCCGGCCTCACAGAACCGGGCTTTGTGCACGTCGCCCACTCAGTTCACAGTAATCGGCGGCCGGTGATAGATTATCTCGCTGGTGGATTATGTGCGGGCAAGCGTCTGTTTGACGCGAATGTGTCGGGAGAAATCCATGCGGCCAGTCAAGCGAACCCCCATGTGGCCGGTCCTGACCCGCGAGCAGTGCCGTGCCGCGGATCGTTACGCCATCGAAGAACTAGGCATTCCCGGCGTGGTGCTGATGGAAAACGCCGGTCGTAACGCGGCCGACCATATCGAGGGGTGGCTCCGACGGCTTGCTCGCAAGCAAACAAGCCGAGACCCGGCAACGGGCGCCCAGGTCTGCGTCGTCTGCGGCAAAGGCAACAACGGTGGCGACGGCTTCGTGATCGCGCGGCATCTATCCAATCGCGGCTACACCGTGGCGGTGGACCTGGCGGCGGAACCCGCGTCGCTGACTGGTGACGCGGCGATCAACTACCGTATCGCCGAGCAAATGGGTATCCCGATCCACGCGTTGCGCGACAGCGCGTCGCTCGACCATGCGTCGCAGCGCTGGCGCGGAGCCATGGTGATCGTCGATGCCCTGCTCGGGACGGGATTCGCCGGTTCGGTTCGCGAGCCGTTGGCGAGCATCATCGACCGCATCAATGCCTTGCACGCGGATGCCAATCTGGAACCGGCGGCCCCTCCCGAAGCCGGCCCTCACCCGCTCATCGTGGCCGTCGATGTGCCCTCCGGACTGGATGCGGACAGCGGCGACCTGAGCGGACCGGCGGTCCGAGCCCACCACACCATCACGTTCCTGGCGGCAAAGACGGGTTATACAAAGAAAACCGCCCGAGCGTATGTCGGGCGGTTGGTGGTTGCCGATATTGGTGCTCCGACGGCGTTGATTCTCGAGCGGCTGGGAATAACCCCTCCGCGATGATCGCCGCGGTCAGGGGTTGTCTGCGCCGGCGGCAGCACCGGCTTGCTCATCCTGCGATGAACCAACCTGCTCAGCCTGCTCCTCGTCGGCGGGGCTGGTCTCAGGTCGCGTGGTCGTGCGCACTTCGACTTGAGGCTGCGTGGCAGGCCGCCGCGTGGACGCCCGCAACCGGTCGAGCTGAGCTTGTCGTGCCTTTCGCTGGTCCACGGTCGGGATGGCCTCGACGCGAGAACGCAGTTGGTCGAACAAGGCCGTGATGGGACGTTCGAGCTCGGCCTTCTGCTTGGTGATCCGAGCGGTCTCGGCCTGATACTTGGCCAGTCCTTCCGGATCGGTCTTGGGTGCACGCTCACGGATGGTCTTCTGCGCGGCCTCGAGTTCGCTGAACCGATCCTTGTTCGACTGGCGATACCTGGCCGCCTCGTCTTTCAGCTCTCGCAGGACCGACATCGCGGTCTGCTGCTGACCTTCGTCGAGCTTGTACACGCGGATGAAGTTCTTGACCCAGAACTCCCAGGCATCCTCCGGATTCTGAAGCGAGGTGGGCCGCGGACCGATGCGGCCAGGCAGGTCCGACGGCTGGACGCGGCCTTCCTTCCAACGCTCGAGCCCCAGTTCGAGGTTGTCGAAGAAGGTCGTCATCTGTTGCAGGTCCTGGTCGTGCTTGGCACGCTGCTCGTCGTTGAGGATCTCGCGCCACTCCATGTTGCCCTGGAAGATCTCCTCGCGGATGCTCTTCGCAAGGGGCGCCGCCTTGCGGGCAAATTCCCGGGCAGCGTTCGGTTCCGGCAACTCCTGGCTGAGCTGATAGTCCATGTACTCGGCCATGAGCGCGCGAACATCACGCTCATGCTGCTGCAGGAACGATTTGACGCGCTGGTTCAGCAGTTTGCGGGTGTACTCTTCCTGTTCCTTGTTGAGGTTGTAGTGTCGTGTGATCTGTGCGATGTAGGCCTCGAGCACCCAGTCCGTTCGCCAGAACAGCGGCGATCCCGAGAAGATGCCCTGGCGAGGAGGCGGGTTGTCGTTCTGCCGGGGCGCCTGACCGAGGGCGATGACTGGCCAAATCATCGCCACCGCAGTAGCGGACAGGGCAAATCGGCGAGCCAAGAGCATGAGCAAATCCTTTCCTGCGTCATCAGGGTTGTGGCAGCCGGACCGGCAACCATACTCTAGTCAGATCGGTCCTTCCAATCCGCCGGCTGCTCGCTTCGCTGTCGGTCCCCTGGATGGCGGGCCCTCTCCGGAAGAGCCGGGAGAGCGGGTAGCGGATACTTATACGGAAATCCGCCTTGCGGGTTGCGGACTTCCCTCATGGCCGCCGCCAGGGGCCTCGCTCCACGCAGCCATTCTCACCGCGCCGCCAGCCATCTTACAACGGGTGTTGTGACCGGAAAAGAGGTGGACAGGCCCAACCGAGGCATGGCAGCGCGATGCCAGCCCTGCTGCAACGGGACGAGAACCGTCGCAAAACGGTGTCGCGACGGCCGCAATCGTGATGGAGTTCCGCTCAGAAGAGCCAGGCGCACGCAGCCAGCCGGCGAACGCTCCGCCGCAACCGCATCGTCCAGAAGCGGCGCGGAAGCGTCTTGAGCCCGGGGTGCTCGGGGTCGATGGCCAGGCCACGGTCGCGCATTTCCGCCGCCTCCCGCCATCTGCCGAGGTGCATGTAGGCCAAGGCAAGCTTGTGCAGAACCGGGACATTCTGCGGGTCGATCCGCAGCGCCTCCAGGCAATGGCGGATTCCGCCTTCGAAATCACCGGTCAGGAAGGAACAGATGCCCAGATTGTGGTGCGGCCCCGCCATCTCCGGATCGAGCTCGATGGTCTTCTCGAAGTGCTGACGGGCTTCCGCCGGCCGTCCGAGCTGCAGAAGGCAATTGCCCAGCGCCATCTGGGCCATGGCGTCGTCGGGATCGTCCTCGACGGCCAGCGATAGATGCCGCAGGGCGACATAGAGGTTGCCCCGTCGCAGTTCGGCCTCGCCCAGTTGCGCGCGGAGGCCTGGGTAGTGCTCGTCATCGGCCAGGGCGGCCTCGAAGTAACGGACAGCACCGTCCAGATCGCCCTGTTGCGAGCAGATCAGGCCGAGCATGATCTTGGGCCGAGTGACCGTGGGCTCGAGGTCCAGTGCCTGCCGGAAACGAGCAGCCGCTCCCATGAGGTCGTCGAGTTCGATCAGCAGGTCGCCGAACTCGACCAGCAGATCGGTCTGCCCGGGATCGCAGCGCATGGCGGCCAGGTAGTATTCCTGCGCCTTGTCGTGACGCCCCTGCATCCAGTAGCTCTCGGCGATGCGTTGCCGAGCCATGGGGTAATCGGGGGCGATTTCCAACGCTCGTTGCCAGCAATAGATGGCCCGGTCGAACTCGCCGCGGCAGGCGAGCGATTCGGCCATGTGGTGGAAGCAGTTGGGGCAGTCTTCCGTGATGTTCTGGGCTTCGTAGAACATCTGCTCGGCCATCTCGTGATCGCCGAGACGGGTGTAGGCGGCAATGCGGTTGCAATAGGCCGGCTCGTAGTCGGGATGTTCCTTGGCCAGACGCTCGAGGCGGCTGATCGCTTCGGCGTGCCGGCCAATCCTAATCAGGTCGATGGCCAGGGCGGTCTCGACCTCGCAGTTGTCGGGATCCAGTTCCAAAGCGGCGCGATAGGCTTCGGCGGCCTCGTCGTGCCGCTCGAGTTGGTCGAGAACATGTCCGCGCTGGGCATGCCAGGTGGCATCGTTAGGGTTGATGGCCAGTGCCGCGTCCAGTTCATCGAGGGCTTCCGGCCAACGTTGCATCTCGGTTAGGCGCTGTGCCCGTTCGATTCGTGTTTCTGCGTCCTGCCATTCTCGCATGGGCCTGCTTCCGCTCATGGTTGGCGAACAACCTGAATCATCAGCCATATCGGCCATCCGGAAGGGTCAGGCGCGTAATTTCGGACATCCGTGATCACCCGATTCTCGCGTTCGCGCCGGCCCCCGTCCCCCCGTTCGAAGGCCGGCGAAAGCACTCGGGATGCCGGCAACCGCGGTAGAGGGCATCGAACATATCGGACGGTCGCTTGCCCGGACTTGGGGCATTCCAGACTCACCGGCGCACGCGCTGCAGGAACGCGCGAGCCGCGGCTGATTTAAGCTTCGATGGCGTCGAACGTTCACACTGACGACTCAACGCACGCGATTTCAGTGGCAACCCGATGCCGTGTCGCCGAGTCTTCCCGTTGAGCCGCCCGCGCTGCACATCTAGAATTGCGGCACACTCACGGGAGCGAAGGCATGACGTACCCGCGTTTGACGCCGATTCGCCAGCACTTCTCGACCCATCGTCTGGAAAACGTGGCCAGTGAGCTCAAGGCACAGTTGCAAGCCTGCGCCGCAGCCCTGCCACCCAAGGCGGCCATCCGGCCGGGGGCTCGCATCGCCATCGCCGTGGGCAGCCGGGGGATCGCCCACCTGGTCGAGATCGTGCGACAGGTTGCCGCTTGGGTGAAGTCGCAAGGAGCCGAGCCGTTCATTGTGCCGGCCATGGGCAGCCACGGTGGGGCGACCGCGGCCGGTCAGCGGAAGGTGCTCGAAGGGTACGGCCTTACGGAAGCGGCGGTGGGTGCGCCGATCGTCTCGTCCATGGACGTGGTGGAGTTGCCGCAAGGCGATGCCGAGGTGCCGGTGTACTACGACGCCGCCGCCCACGCCGCCGACGGGACGATCGTGATCAACCGCATCAAGCCGCACACGTCGTTCCATGGCCGGCACGAGAGCGGGTTGATGAAGATGATCGCCATCGGTTTGGGCAAGCACGCCCAGGCGCTGGCGATTCACAACCTGGGTGTGCGCGGCTTGCGTGAAGTCATGCCGCAGGTGGCGCGCCAGGCGCTGCGCTCGGCGAACATCCTCCTGGGTGTGGCCATCGTCGAGAACGCGAACGACGAGACCATGATCGTGCGGGCCATTCCGGCCGGGTGCATCGCCGAGGAGGAGCCCGCACTGCTGGAGATCGCGCGGGCCCAGATGCCGCGGCTGCCGGTTCCGGAGCTGGACCTGCTGATCGTCGATGAGATGGGCAAGGACATCAGCGGCCTGGGTATGGACACGAACGTGATCGGCCGGCTGAAGATTCCCGGCCAGCCCGAACCCGAGCGCCCACGTATCCGCGTGATCTACGTTCGCGATCTGACCGACGCCACGCACGGAAACGCGGTGGGCATGGGCCTGGCCGACATCATCTCGCGCCGGCTGTTTTCAAAGATCGACTTTGCCGCCACCTACGAGAACGCCGCCACCAGCACGTTTCTGGAGCGAGCCAAAGTGCCCATGATTGCCGAGAGCGACGCGCAGGCGATGCAATGGACACTGCGAGCCTGCGGTGACCCGGATCCGGCGAGCCTGCGCGTCATCCACATCCGCAACACGCTTCGGCTCGACGAGTTGGCCGTCTCGCCGCGCGTCCTCGACGACTTGAAAGGGCGCGAGGACATCGAGGTACTCGGCCCGCCTCGCAATCTGCTCGACACTTCGGGCCGACTTGAAACGCTCTCCCCCATCTGACGCGTCCCCGCGTCTGGCAGGCAAATATCGCGTGTGCGGGCCCAATGTACGTCACGTATGCGGCCCGCATGCGGGTCGGAGTCAATAGACGGGGGCGTCAGCCCCCGGTCGAATATGAACATACCACAGTCAGCCCCGAATGGGGCGACAGTTCCGAGCCGATCTGCGAACAACGCGAACGCCCCTTCAACGCACCAGCCGATGAGATAAACTCCGTTTCGGCGCCACATCGCATCTGTCGCCCCTGTCGGGGCTTCATAGGATAGAAGCGTCGAAACGAATGGACCTTCGTCGCCCAGCGGGGGCTTACGCCTCCCGGCTATTGACCCCTGCCCCTTGCGGGGCAGAAGAACCCGACCGGGGCAAGCGCCACAAGTGGGTTTCGCTGCGGATCGTCTCAGAATCGCGCCGGTTGCGGAGCCGTTAACGTGAAAATGTGGATCGATCCGCACCTGCGAAAATCCTGTATCACATCGATTTGGCCGCGTCGCTCGTCTGAGTTGCGGCGCCATGGACGGCGGCTTGCGGACTGGCGGTGGCTGTCGATACCATTTGGGCCCATGGATGAGATCATTCGACGACACGTGGACCAGGCGGTCGAGGGGCTGCAGCGGATGGACGGCGAGCGGGTGGCCGAGATCCGAGCGGCGGCGGCGTTGATGATCGACTGCCTGCGGAGCGGCGGCGCGATCTGGGTCTGCGGGAACGGCGGATCGGCGGCCGACGCTCAGCACATTGCCGCCGAATTGTCGGGGCGGTTTCTGCGGGACCGGCCGGCGCTGAACTGCGCAGCCCTGAGCACGAACACGAGCAATTTAACTGCGATCGGCAACGACTACAGCTACGAGCGGGTGTTCGCCCGGCAGGTGGAAGCGCACGCCCGCAAGGGCGACGTGTTGTGGGTGCTGAGTACCAGCGGCAACAGCGCGAACATCCTCGAGGCGGTTCGCGCCGCACGCGAGAAAGGCGTGAAGGTGGTCGCGTTCACCGGCCGCTCGGGCGGCAAGCTGCTTGCGGTGAGCGACGTGTGTTTCAAGGCGCCGGCTGAGACCAGCTGCGCGATTCAGCAACTGCACGAAGTGGCATACCACGCCGTATGCGACATCATCGAGCGGCAGGCGGAAGAGCTCACCGGCGGTGATAACTAGCGAAACGAGGGATCGAGGAGTCGAGGCCAATGTGGCTTCCTCGGCTCCTCGATCCCTCGTTCTTCTTGTCTCTCTTTCCGGATACCTCAGCGGCGCAACTTGATGCGGGTCGAGTCGTGGTCGAGCGTCGGTCCACCCCCGACGGGCAGGACATAGGCATGCAGCCGCAGGCGGCCGGGATCGCGCACGTGCTCGGGAGCGATGCGGGTACTGATTCGAGCGGAGTAGATGATCTCGTCGTCGTCATACTTCCGCGGCTGATCCAGCGGAAGCGTCAGACGTATGGGCGGCGAGGGGAAGTCCCGATCGACCACCTCGAGGACGAGTTCGCATCGACCGACGGGCGCGTCCTCCACCTCGACTTCATAGTGGACGACAAGATCCCAGTCCTGGCCCGTGTACCGCAGCTCGGCTTCGAGCTCCTCGATGTCGGCATCCAAATCACCCCAACTGTGAGTGCGGACCGAACCGGCGTGGTAAAAGTCAAACCCGAATGCAAATGATCCGGCCCGGCTGACGGCCGGAGCCAAGGTCGTCGCCAGAACCGCGGCCAGACAGAGTGAAAACCCGCGAAACATAGGGAATCCGCCTTTCGTGTTGACCGGCTTGGCATAAGCCGCTTTCGAACGAGCGCGTGCGCGCGACGTTCACCTCCCCTGCAGACACCGCCGCGACCACGAAGTTAGGGATTGGGACCGCTTTTCCGGATCGAGCCGGCGGACTGAAGGTCTGGTAACTGAAGTCCGTTTCCGGGCGCGACGATAAGACACGTATGCGCGTGACGACACGTCCGATAACAGCCATCCTGTTGTTCGTCTGGGCCGGTGTGGTCCCCGGGTGTGGGATCTTCTTCGTGTTCAATCCGGACGAGCCGGATCCACTGTCGGCCTCGCTGCGCGCCGACCGCTACACCCTGTTCAGGACGCCGAGTTGGGCCAACCAGACGGCCTTGCGAGTCTTACCCATCGGCGGGCAAGCCCCATACACATACCACTGGACGGTGGTCGGACCGAACGGCCGAGTCAACAACGAGTGCATCGTCGCCAATCAAAACGTGGCGAACTTCACGGCCACCGGCGGCGACGGCACGTATGAGATCCGTTGCGTGGTCCAGGACGCCCGCAACATGCGCTACACCGCCACCACGGTTATCCAGGTCGGCGGCGACATCGGGCTGGAGATCATACCTCAGCGCGTGGGCGTGCGAGCCGGCGGCGGTCCGCACGGACAGACGACACTGCAACTGAATCCGCAGTTCGGCGTGCCGCCGTTCAGGGTGAGCTGGGTCTGCACGGGCCCCGACGGCAAGCCGGACAACAACCGGCTGAATGTCAGCAATCCCATGGTGCCGCGGTTCACCAGCTCGGATCAGGTGGGCCGGTACATTCTCACGGCCACCATCATCGACGCTCAGGGCTCGACAGCCACGCAGTCGTTCATCGTCGTGGTCGGTCAGGATCTCGGTCTGGACGTGGCGGTCGATCGCACGACGGTTCTGCCCGGGGGTGGCCGCAACGGCATGGCGCGACTGGTCGCCACGCCAATCGGCGGCACTGAGCCGTATCGTTTCGATTGGGAAATCCTCGATTCCGAAGGCCGATTGCGAACCGACCTGTTGTGGGATGCTCACTCGGATTCGCCCATTTTCGAGAGCGATGATCAGACCGGCACGTTCCTGGCTCGCTGTGCAGTCACCGACGGCGAAGGCACGGTGCTCATCGGCTCGACGTCGCTGGTCGTGGGCGAGCAGATCACGCTCGACGTGTTCGCCGATCGACTGGTGCTGCCCGTCGGCGCCGACGCCGACCAGCAGGCGAAGCTGACCGCCGACGTCCGCGGCGGGCACGGCGACGTGACCGTCACGTGGCAGGTGACGGGTCCCGACGGCGAAGACGCTTCGGCGTTGTTGTCGGCGGTGACGGGAACCGCCGTCGTGTTCACGCCGGGCGATGTTCCCGGCTCGCACGTGGTTCGCTGCACCGCGGTGGACGCCAACGGAATGTCGGCTGCGGATTCGCTCACGCTGTTCGTCGGGGGCACACTGGGAGTGGTGGTATCGACGAGCAATCCGTGGCCCGCAACGGGCGGCGTGATACCCACGGGCACCGCCCATCTGTCCACGCGGGTGTACGGCGGCGTGCCTCCGTACACGTACCAATGGAGCGTGACCGATCCCGCCGGCGCCGAGGACGCATCCAGGCTCAACGATCTGACCATTGCCGATCCGACGTTCACCAGTTCGTTCCTGGCGGGGCGCTACTTCGTCGTATGTACGGTGACCGATTCGCTGGGCGAGGTGGCTGCCGACGGAATCCTGCTGAACGTCGGTCAGCCGCTGAACGTGGACGTGAGCACCGACAAACAATCGCTGACGGGCGGCGGCGGCGTGAGCGGCCAGGCCCAGCTGATTACCACCGTGCACGGCGGCGTGGCCCCCTACCAGTTTCGATGGGAGTTGTTCGATCCGCAGGGCAACCTCGCTCCGGATCGGCTCAGTGACACCATGATCGCCGGGCCGGTCTTCACGAGCGATCTGAACACGGGAACGTACCGGGCGAAGCTCACGACGACCGATGCCATGGGCACGGTTTTCGTGGACTCGCTCGAGCTGGTCGTGGGCAGCACGGGTGGCGGAGCGGCAGGGCAGAACCTGTCGGTGAGCGTCTCCGCAACCCGCCAAACGCTGGCCAGCGGAGGTGAGACGGCCACGCTGGAAGCGTTGACCACCGGCGGTGTCCCGCCCATCACGTATACATGGAAGGTGACCGACCCGGCAGGCAACCCGGCCGATGATCGGCTCGACTCGACCACGTCGGATGTCGCCGTCTTCACCAGCGAAACCACGCAGGGCACGTACCGTTTGCGTTGCACGGTTCTGGACGCAGTAGGCAACACGTTTACCGACAGCGTGCAGTTGACGGTGAGCGACGAGTTTCATGTGGATCTGACGGGTTCCGAAAGCCATCTGGTTCCAGGCGGCTCGGTGACGTTGATTGCCAATCGGACCGGCGGCTACGGGCCGTTCACGTACTCCTGGACCGCGGTGGATGCGTCCGGCGCGTTGGCGGGTGACTTCGTCGTCGGCTCGACAGGTACCGGCGGCGCGCTGACCGCGGGTGTGGATGATGTAACCAATATCTGGCAGGCACCCTCCGGGCTGGCCGCCATGGGCAGCTACCGGTTGACGGTGACGGCTACGGACTCGGCCGGCCGCAGCTTCACCGACAGCATGACTGTCGTGGTGGACGACCGCATGATCGTGGAGCTCACCGCCGACCGCGTCCACCTGCGGCCCGGGCAGTCGATCGCGTTGACGGCCGATCGCACGGGCGGCAGTGCGAACTTCGCGTACACCTGGACCTGCCGCAACGCCGCGGGCAGCTTCGCCGGAGCGTTCACGAGCGGCAGCACGGGGACCGGTCAAGCGTTCCACACCGCCGCGGACGATATCGTTAACACCTGGACCGCGCCCGGCGCGGGCCCGGGCACGCTCGGCACGTACCGCATCACCGTATCGGTCGTGGACGCCAACGGGATCACCGCGACTCACACCCTCATGGTGGTTGTGGATGAGCCGTTCTCGCTCGACGTGCGAGCCAGCGACGCCGCGATTGCGGCGGGCGGCACCACTACGCTCACGGCGGATCGCACGGGCGGCGAGCGCAACTTCTCGTACGCATGGTCGGCCCGCAATTCACTGGGGGCGTTGGCCGGCTCGTTCAGCAGCGGCTCGACGGGCACGGGTACGGCTACGCAGGACAACCGGCCCAACGACGCGACGAACGTGTGGACGGCGCCGGCGGGTATTCGCGACACGTACATCATCACGTGCGTAGCCACCGATGCGCTGGGCCGAAGCTTCACCGACCATACGCAAGTTCGCGTAGGCTCGGACGACGCGTTCCTCCTCTCACTCGCGTCGAGCGAAGTGTACGTACTGCCCGGAGAGACGGTCACGCTCACCGCGGACGCGCAGAATGGCGTGGCGAACTTCACCTATGCCTGGACGGCGCTGAATGAGGCGGGCAATCCGGCGGGCACGCTGAGTGCAGCCATCCAAAGCGGCGTACCCGGCGACGCGACCAACACATGGACTGCGCCGGTGCCAGGTCCGGGCGTACTCGGAACGTATCGCATCCTCGCGATCGTGACGGACGGGCTGGGCCGCCAGACGAGCGACACCATCCACGTGATCGTGCATTCGCCGCTGTCGCTGGACCTGCGGGCCGGTCAGACGCTCGTCGTGCCCTCAGAACCGGTGACACTCACTGCCGATCCACTGGGCGGCGAGCCGCCGTACGACTATGTGTGGCAGGCGTTCGACGAGACCGGCGCGCCGGTGGGCACGTTCGTTACGGGGGCAACCGGTGTTGGGGCCGCATCGCAGGCCGACATGGCCGCGGATGCCGCCAACACCTGGTCGGTCGCCACCGAGGGCACGTACACCATCGTCTGTACAGTCACGGACAACGCCGGCCAAAGCTTTACCGACTCGGTATCCGTGATCGTCTCCATCCAACAGACTTTGCTCGTGGACGTGTCGGTCGAGCAGTTGTCGCTGGCGCCGGGCGAGACGGTCGAGCTCTTCGCCAAGCACATCGGTGGGACGGCCAACTACAACTACGCCTGGCAAGTCGTGGATGAATCGGGATCGCCGGCGGGCATCCTGGGGGCCGCAAACCAGAACGGTCTGGCGGGCGACGCTACGAATACCTGGACAGCCCCGGCCGACGACGGCACGTACCGAATCACGTGTACGGTGACCGACTTCCATGGTCGTCGCGCGGCGGACACCGCGCTGGTGCGCGTCAGTTCGCTGGCGGTACAGAATCTCTTCCTCGCACCACTGGCCAATAGCGTCATTCTGCCGGAGCAGGCCCTCACCTGGACAGCCCTCGGTGCAGATCCGGGCAACCAGTTCGTCGCGGCGCAGGGTCTGATCAATCCGGCCCATCCACGGAATGTCGTCGTCACCATCCGCGACGGCGACGACAGTATCTCCGGCGGATTCGTTCGCGTGACGGGCTTGGATGCCCGAGGTTTCCCCCAGAGCGAGGTGATCACGATTCCGGGCACACTCGGGACGATCAGCACCACCGCAGGCGTGAAGCCCTTCGCCACGGTGCATCAGGTGGACGCGTTCGGTTTCACCGGCACGATCAACATCTTCGGCCAGGTGGACACGATCGAGATCGGCGTGGGAGACAAGTTCGGGCTCACCGGCCTGCTCCGTGTAGCCGACGACGTACCGTACGTCTACGAAGGCGGCACTGTGTACACAAGCGGCTTCCTGCTGGACCTCACGCCCGGGCAACAAGGCATCCGCTTCGTAACGCCGCCGGACGGGCTTCGGAACTACAGCGTGATCTTCCGCGCCAGATAATCGACAATTCAGCTGTGAGCTATGGGCTCTGAGTTATGAGCCAGACACCAGTCGCTTCTGCCCCGCAAGGGGCAGCAGTCAGCAGCCGGGCTGCGTAAGCCCCCGGGTTGAAACAGGGAACGAAGCAATTGGTCCCTCGTGTTTCATGGAGCCCTGACAGGGGCGATAGATGCGATGTGACACCAATATGGTGTATGCCATTGGCCAGCGCGTTTGCGTTGTTCGCGGATCGGATCGGGACTGTCGCCCCGTTCGGGGCTGACCATCGCCTGTTCACAATCGAACGGGGGCTGACGCCCCCGCCTATTGACTCCGGCCCGCTTGTGGGCCGGTAGAGAGGATACCATCGCCGTGTCCGTACGCGACGATCCAGCGACGTTCACCTGGGGAGAGCTATCAGCTGTCAGCTAACGGCATGTGCATTCGCGATGCACGTGTGCCCCTATTATGGTTCATAGCTCACAGCTCAAAGCTCACAGCTACTGGTTGGGCGTGAGGAGGAAGCCGCGGAACTGGCCGTTGATCTTCCCGTAGCCCGCAATCTGTCCCGAGTTGTTGACGGCATTGGCCGAAGTCAGGTACTCCCATCCGTGGTTCGGGACGAGAAGGCCGTTGAGATTCACCAGCTCGCCGCCGGTATAGATGAACGCATGCGACAATCCGGTCACGGCATTGGTCGCGCTGCCCACCACCTGGCCTGAATCCGACAGGCCCCACGCATAGGTTCGCTCGAAGCCATTCAGCAACCCCAGATCGACGACCAGCCCGCCGGAGTACAGGAACGAGCGATACTGGCCGCTGCCCCAGGAATGGCCGGCGATGACGCCGTGGTTGTTGATGAGCCAGGCTTCGCTGGCAGTGAGCATGGGCCAGCCGAGCGTGGCCAGCGTGCCGTCGTGCTTGAAAGCGACGGATACGCCGTCGTTGGTCAGCAGAATGCCGGCCGTATGGCCGAAATCGTTAATGTCGAAGGCACCGCTCTGGGCGTAGGCTTCGGTGCCGTTAAGCTGGCTCATGGTGCCGCCGCTGTAGATAAAGGCGTGGAACCCGGTGGCAGTTTCGGAGAAGCCGACCACTTGGCCGCTGTCGTTGATGGCATACGCTTCGCTGCTGGCGCCGCCGAGCGTGCCCAGGTCGCGCATGCCGCCGACCGCATCCCAAATGAACGCGTGCCACTGACCGCCGGCCGTTCGCGACACACCCACGACCTGCCCGTTGTTGTTGATGGCGTTGGCGTATGCTTCGGTCCCGCCGAGCGTGCCCAGGTCGGTCGTGACGCCGTTACTGTACAGGAATGCCCGCTTGGCCCAGTCGGCAGTGTAGTAGTAGCCGACCACCTGCCCCGCGTCGTTCAGACCACTGGCGTAGCTCTTGACGCCCAGCATGCCGACCGGCGTGATGCTGTATTGCAGGTCCTGGCGAGGCTGAACGATGACGGTCACGGTGTCGGTCGCGATCTGGGGCGGGAACGACCAGTCGGACACGGTGAGCGTGTACACGGTGGTCTGGCTCGGCATGACGGTAGGATTCTGCAGGTTCGATCCGCTCCAGCCCGGTGCCGACCAGGTGTACGTGTACGGCGGAGTCCCCCAGTTCGCGCTGCCGTGCAGCGTCACCGGTCCCACTTCGGTCAGAACAATATCTTCGCCGGCATCGGCGACCAATCGCTCGCAGCCGATGCTGTCAACGGGGGCACCCGCCGGCGTTCCCGGACAGAAGTCCTCGCAATCGTTCACGCCGTCGGCGTCCTCATCGAGTTGGCTGCAACTGCAACCCGACGCATCCACCCATTCGCCGGCAGGCGTGTTCGGGCAAGAGTCGGCAGCATCGACCACGCCGTCATTGTCGGCATCGGCCACCGCCGAAGGCACCGGACAGCCTACCTCGTCCACCTCGGTATCCGGAGGCGTGCCAGGGCACGCGTCGGTAGTGTCAGGCACGCCATCGTTGTCCGCGTCGGGCGCCGCCACCGGGCAACCGACCGCGTCCACTTCGGTATCGGCCGGCGTGTCGGGGCAAGCATCGATCGCGTCGGGCACACCGTCATTGTCAGCGTCGGGTGCAGGCGAAATAACCGGGCAACCGGTTTCATCCACCTCCGTATCGGCGGGCGTGTCGGGGCAGGCGTCGGCATCGTCGAGTACACCATCGCCGTCGCTGTCCAGAACGCACCGCGCGCCGCCTGACTCCTTGACGGCGCTGCGGACGATGTTGTTGTGATCGAACCATCGGATGACGGCCGTGTTGGGACCGGCGACGGTGGCGGTTTCGAAGATCGAATCCCCCGGCGTGGCCAGATGCGTACCGGTCTGGCCGGTTCCGTAGATCTCCCACGCAACCTCGATGGGTACGCTGTTGGGGTTATGCACGCGCCAACGGCGATGCACGTCCGGGTCGATGGAACAGAGCGAAGTCAGTTGCAGCGGCTCGACCTCGTCCCGGCACGGCCCCAGGTAAGAGCCCTTTTTCAGGTGCGCCTCCACCGCCGACATTCCGACGACAATAGTATGTCGCTTTTCGGGGTTGCCCGGCGGAACGTGGCAGATTTCCACCTTGGCATCGCCGGGATCGAGTTCGCCGAACTGGATGATGAGCTGACTGACCATGAGAGCCCCATCGAAGTCGGCCGAAACCTTGGTGCAAATTTGGAATCGTCCGCTCAGCACCAGCTCGACGGCCTCGGGCGACAATTTGACGGTCCCCTTTTCGATCTTCACCTTCCCGTTGGACAGCGTTAGTTCGAACGGCCCGACGATCAACGGCGACGAGCAGGCGTCCTCGTCAAGAGCTGCCAGGTGAAAGGTAACGCTCACGTGAAACGCGCCGTCCTTGGCCGCGGGATTGGGCCGGCCGGCTTCCACGCCGGCGTCGATGGACAGCGAGCTGAGCGTCATGCTGACCTCTTGCGGCGCCGACTGGATGAGCTCTTCGGGCAGTTCAACCACGTTGGCTTCGGTGATCACGCCGCCGCCGCGGACGGGCAGTGCTTCCGGTCCGCCGAACTTGGTGACATCGATGGCCAGAAACCTCGTGTGATTGTCGCCGGGCAACTCGGGAGGCGGGGGGACACATCCGGACAGAGCCCAGCAGCCCACGATCGAAAGGATGCAGGTGGATTTGAGACGCATGCGAAACCCCCTCTTGCAGCAGCCCGCGCCCATGATGGGCGTTCGGCAACCGTGAACGCACCGATGGCGTTCCGGCCCGGCCGGCAGTCACATGGGCTACATCGACTAATTTACGATTGGTTTTTGCTGTAACAGAAGATACGGCTCGCTCCGCCGCAGATCGCGCGTCCGAGAACGCGCGAAGCGACACCTATTTGCGGGCTTTGGCCCACATTGAGTGCCGATAATGCGACGGAAGGAGACTTGAGACTTGAGACCTGAGGTCTAAGACAAAGCGACTTCCGTCTTCATCCGTGGTTCGACTGACGTGGGAAGACCGCACGGAAGCACAAGGACGCCACTCGCTTTGAGAATCTGCGACAATCTGCGTCAATCTGCGGACGTTTCGCGCTTGAAGAACACAGCCGCCAGAGGCGGGAGCGTCAACGACAACGTGTAAGGCAATCCGTGGCATTCCTCCGTGGTAGCCTGGACCGCGCCGAGGTTGCCCACGCCGCTGCCGCCGTACTCGAGCGCGTCACTGTTGAGAATCTCCCGCCACTCGCCGCCGGCGGGGGCTCCCACGCGGTAGTCGTACCGCGGCACGGGCGTGAAGTTGAACGCAGCCAGGATGGTGTCGCGCGCGTCGTGGCCCTTGCGCATGAACGTCACCACACTGTTCAGCATGTCGTTGCAGTCGATCCAGGCGAAGCCCTCCTGCTCGGTGTCGAACACGTGGAGAGCCGGCTCGCGGCGGTAGCAGTCGTTGAGCCGCGCGACCCATCGCTGAAGCCGGGCATGCGGATCGAAGTCGAGCAGATGCCAGTCGAGGCTTACGTCGTGGTTCCATTCCTGGAACTGCCCGAACTCGCCGCCCATGAACAGAAGCTTCTTGCCCGGCTGGGTGAACATGTAGGCGAACAGCAACCGCATGCTCGCGAAGCGCTGCCAATAGTCGCCGGGCATCTTGGCGATGAGCGAGCCCTTGCCGTGGACCACCTCGTCGTGCGAAAGCGGCAACGTGAAGTTCTCGGTGAACGCGTACATCATGCGAAACGTAATGTCGCGATGGTGATACTTGCGATGCACGGGGTCCAGGCTCATGTAATGCAACGTATCGTGCATCCAGCCCATGTCCCATTTGAAGCCGAAACCCAGGCCGCCGACGTGCACGGGCCGCGAAACCATGGGATAGGCGGTGGACTCCTCGGCAAAGTTCTGGATGCCGGGAAAGCTGTTGTAAGTCTCCCGGTTCATGACGCGCAGGAAGTTGATGGCGGCAAGGTTTTCGCGGCCGCCGTGCTCGTTGGGGACCCATGTGCCCTCGGGCCGCGAGTAGTCCAAGTAGAGCATGGAGGCGACGGCGTCCACCCGCAGGCCGTCGGCGTGGTAGCAGTCGAGCCAGAACACCGCGTTGCTGACCAGGAAGCTCAGGACTTCGCGGCGGCCGTAGTTGAAGATGTACGAGTCCCAGTCGGGGTGCGTGCCCTGCCGCGGATCGGCGTGCTCGTAGAGGTGGGTTCCGTCGAAGAATGCCAGGCCGTGTTCGTCCTTGGCAAAGTGTGAGGGCACCCAGTCAAGGATGACGCCGATGCCGGCCTGATGCAACAGGTCGATGAGATACATGAAATCCTGCGGCGTGCCGTAGCGACTGGTGGGAGCGAAGTAGTGCGTGGTCTGATAGCCCCACGAGCCGTAAAACGGATGTTCCATGACCGGCAGGAACTCGACGTGCGTGAAGCCCATGCGCTGCACGTATTCCACGAGGCGCTCGGCGATCTGACGATAGTTGAGAAACGCGTCCGGGGCGTCGGGCGATCGCATCCAGGAGCCCAGATGCACTTCGTAGATGGAGATGGGCGCGTCGAGGCTCTGGCGATCGGCGCGGGTATCCATCCATTCCGAGTCGTGCCACTGGTAGTCCAGGTCCCACACGATGGACGCTCCGCGGGGCGCCTGCTCGAAGTACAGACCGAACGGGTCGGGCTTGTCCACGCGATAGCCGTGGTATCGTGACTCGACGTGATACTTGTACAGATCGCCCCTGCGAGGCTCCGGCCAGAAGCCCTCCCAGATGCCCGACTCGCCCACAGGATGCAGGTAGTGGCTGTATTTGTTCCAGTCGTTGAACGTGCCCATGAGCGAGACGCGTTCGGCATTGGGTGCCCACACAGCGAAGTACGTTCCGACCGTGTTGTCGTGCTTCAGGAAATGAGCACCGAGCCGTTGGTACAGCCGGTAGTGGGAGCCCTCATTGAAGTAGTGAAGGTCCTCGGGCGTCAGCACGCCGAGCGCAGCGCCGGTCTTGTCTTTCACGGCAGCGATTGAGTCGATCGTGCTGCTGGCCATGAATCCTCCTGAAAGCCCACTCGTGTGCCACGGCTCGAGTGCCACCTATGCTTAAGTATTGGTGGGCTCACCGCGGTTGACCGCTTTTGAAGCCCGTGGCCGCGTGCGCGTTGTACCAAGGCACGCGGCTGCATCGCCGGCAAGAGAAAGGGCGGAACATGCTGGTCGATCAGAGGTCGAGCGGGATCATTTGCCACCCCACGTCGCTGCCCGGACGGTTCGGAGTGGGTGATCTGGGCCCGCAGGCCTGGCGGTTCGTGGACTTCCTGGAGAGCACGGGCCAGACGTTGTGGCAGGTGCTGCCGCTGGGACCGACGGGCTACGGCAACTCACCGTATATGACCTTGTCGGCGTTCGCGGGCAATCCGTTGCTGATCAGCCCCGAGGCACTGGCCCGCGACGGACTGCTGGAGTTCAGCGAGATTGCCAATCCCCCGGTGTTCAATCGCCGGCGCGTGCAGTACGGCCGAGTCCACGACTACAAAGAAGCGTTGTTTCGGCGAGCCTACGAACGATTCAGCCAACGAGGTAATGATTCCGAGTTTGAGGCATTCTGCGAACAGAACGCGGGCTGGCTCGACGACTACGCCTTTTTCAAGGTGCTCAAGGAAGCGCACGAGCAGCGCGTCTGGTCGGCATGGGAACCGGAGTTGGTTCGCCGTGAGCCGGGTGTCATGGCCGAATGGCGAGATGCCCTCACCGACGGCATCCGCATGCAAAAGTTTCTGCAGTGGGCTTTCTTTCGGCAGTGGAAGGCGCTTCTGCAATACGCCCACAGCAAGGGCGTGCAGATCATCGGCGACATTCCCATCTACGTCGCGTACGACAGTGCGGACGTCTGGGCCAATCAGCACTTGTTTCGTCTCGATGCCGACGGACGCCCCGAAGTGGTAGCGGGGGTCCCGCCGGATTACTTCAGCGCGACCGGCCAGCGCTGGGGAAACCCCATCTATCGATGGGGGGAAATCCGAAAGGAGCGTTACCGCTGGTGGGTCGAGCGGTTCCGAACAGAGTTCACGAAGTGCGACATTCTCCGCGTGGATCACTTCCGCGGGTTCGAGGCCTTCTGGGAAATTGACGCCCGTGAAGAAACGGCGGTGAACGGCAGGTGGGTCAAAGGCCCCGGCGCGGAGTTGTTCCACACGGTCCGTTCGGCGCTGGCGGCGTCGGGCATCGAACTGCGCATCATTGCCGAGGATCTGGGTGTCATCACGTCGCAGGTGGACGCGTTGCGCGACGAATTGGGCTTTCCCGGCATGCGGGTCCTGCAGATGGCGTTTGGCAACGAGCCCCGAGCCCCCGAGTATCGACCGCACAATCACGCGCCCGATTCGGTGGTCTACACGGCTACGCACGACCATAATACGACACTGGGTTGGTTCACCGCGCGGCCGGGCACGCAGAGTACGCAAAGTCCCGAGGAAATCGAGGCCGAGCGTGCGTTCGTGCGCCGCTACGTGGGCACGGATGGCCGCGAAATTCATTGGGATTTCATCCGGCTGGCGCTGGGTTCGGTGGCGTGGATGGCCTTGTTTCCGCTGCAGGATGTGCTCGGACTGGGTGGCGAGGCCCGCATGAATCGGCCCGGTTCGGGCGACGGCAACTGGGAATGGCGGTTCACGTCGGACGCGCTGACTCCGGCGATTCGGGAGCGTTTGGCGGAGTTGACGGACACGTTTGATCGTTCACCCGCCGCAACCCGGCAGGCTCGCGATCGCAGCGTGTTGCCCGAGATCGCACCGGTGGCCGTCGAATGTTGAGCACTGTTGTGATGCATGCTTCCAGCATGCTCAGTGCAGGCAAGATGCCTGCACCACAATCTTGTGGTGCACGCTTCCAGCGTGCACCACGTAGGCGGCACCTGGATCACAATGAATGAAGAAGAGGCGGGCGGGACGCCCGCCCCCCAAGAAGGCACGAAGGCATGACCGACGAGGCATTGTGGTACAAGGACGCGATCATCTACCAGCTGCACGTCAAAGCCTTTTTCGACTCCGACAACAGCGGAATCGGCGACGTGGCCGGCCTGACGACCAAGCTCGACTATCTCCAGGACCTCGGCGTGACGGCGCTGTGGCTCATGCCGTTCTACCCGTCGCCTCTGCGCGATGATGGATACGATATCTCCGATTACACCTCAGTCCACCCGGACTATGGCACCATGCGCGATTTCCGGCGGCTGGTGCGAGAAGCCCATCGTCGCAATCTGAAAATCATTACCGAGCTGGTCATCAACCACACGTCGGACGCGCACCCGTGGTTTCAGCGTGCCCGCAGATCGGCCCGGGGCTCGGTCTACCGCAACTACTACGTGTGGAGCGACACCGACCAGAAGTACCAGGGCACGCGGATCATCTTCACCGACACTGAGAAATCCAACTGGGCGTGGGATCCGGTAGCCCAGCAGTACTATTGGCACCGCTTCTTTTCGCACCAGCCGGACCTCAATTACGCCAACCCGCGGGTGCTGGACGAAGTCATCCGCATCATGCGGTTCTGGCTCGACGCGGGCGTGGACGGACTACGCCTCGACGCGGTGCCTTACCTCTGCGAGCGCGAGGGCACGAACAACGAGAATCTGCCGGAAACCCACGCGATCCTGAAGAAAATCCGGCGGCAGCTCGACTCGAGCCATGCCAACCGCATGCTCCTGGCGGAAGCGAATCAGTGGCCCGAGGACGTCCTGCCCTACTTCGGCGACGGCGACGAATGTCACATGGCGTTCCATTTCCCGCTGATGCCCCGCCTTTACATGGCCATCGCCCAGGAAGAGCGCCACCCAATCACCGACATCATGCGGCAAACGCCCGAGATTCCGGAGAATTGCCAGTGGGCGATCTTCCTGCGTAACCACGACGAGCTGACCCTGGAGATGGTCAGTTCGCGGGAGCGGGACTATCTTTGGAACTTCTACGCCGCGGACAGCCGCATGCGCATCAACCTGGGGATTCGGCGGCGGCTGGCGACGTTGGTCGAAGGCTCGCGGCCCAAGATCGAGCTGCTCAACAGTCTGCTGATGTCCATGCCCGGCACGCCGGTCATCTACTACGGCGATGAGATCGGCATGGGCGATAACATCTACCTGGGCGATCGCAACGCCGTCCGCACGCCCATGCAGTGGACGCCGGACCGCAACGGCGGCTTCTCGCGGGCCGATCCCGCCCGCTTATACCTGCCCTGCATCATGGATCCCGTGTACGGCTACCAGGCGCTCAACGTCGAAGCCCAAGCCCGCCGGCCCAGCTCGTTGCTCAACTGGATGAAGCGTATCATCAGCGTGCGCAAAGCCCACCAGGCATTCGGCCGGGGGACCATCCGGTTCCTGCATCCGGGCAACCGCAAGGTGCTGGTCTACGTTCGCGAGTACGGCGACGACGTGATTTTGTGCGTGGCCAATCTGTCGCGGGCATCGCAGCCGGTGGAGTTGAGGATGCCCGAATACGCGGGCCGCGTGCCCATCGAGATGATCGGCCGCAGCGCGTTTCCGCCCATCGGCGAGCTGCCCTATTTCATTTCGCTTCCGGCGTATGGCTTTTACTGGTTCCTGCTGACCACTGAGGTCAACGCCCCGAGCTGGCACGAGCCGTTCGCCCCCGCTCTGCCGGAGTTCCTCACGCTGGTCACCCCGCAAGGCTACCAAAGCCTGCAGAGCGGCCATGCCCGGCGTCTGCTCGAGCAGACGATCCTGCCCGAGTTTCTGGCCCGTCAGCGTTGGTTTCAGTATGCCGAGCATGCCGACTGGATCGAACGCGTCACGTTGGATCGCGCGGTGGAGCTCCCCGACGGCGACGGCGGCTGGATGATCAGCACCTGGCAAGTGCGCCTCAAAGACGGAACCGAACACACCTACTTCCTGCCGCTGGCCATCGCGTGGGAGCGCGGCGGCGAGGATGCGCTAGCCCCGCACGTCGCGTACGCCCTGGGCCGTGTGCGGAAAGTGGCCCAGGTGGGCGGATTGTACGACGCACTGTTCGACGAGAACTTCTGCCGCACGGTCATCGCTTACATGCGTCAGGGGCACGAAACGCAGACGCCGTCGGGCGAGAAGATCCGTTTCGTGCCCACGTCCCGGATGGCCGAGCTGCCCGAGAGCCCCGAACCGGAACCGGTGCATCGACTCGGCGAAGAGCAGATCAACACGTCGATGAGAATCGGTGCGGACAAGATGCTCAAGGCGTTCCGGTCACTGCGGCAAGGTCCGCATCCGGAAGTCGAGGTGGCCCACTACTTGACGGAGGTCGCCAGGTATCCGAACACGCCGCGGTTGTACGGCTGGATGGAGTTGCTGAATGCCGAGGGAGTCTCCACCGTGCTGGCCATGCTGCAGGAGCGTGTGGTCAACCAGGGTGATGGCTGGACATACACGCTGGAGTATCTCGGCCGATTCCTGGACGATGTCGCCTTGCGCGCTGAGGCCGATGAGCCTATCACCGAGCCGCACGCCGCCTTCGCGCAGTTCATGCGCAAGCTGGGGGTGCGGACGGCCGAGTTGCACCAGGCGTTCTGCCGCCCTACCGACGATCCGAACTTCCAGCTCGAACCGGTCACGCCCGACGACTTGGCGGCGCTGGTGCACGGGGTGCGCGACCGGGCCGCGGCAGCGTTCGAGGCCCTTCGGAAGCTGGAGCAGACGGAATTGCCCGAGGAGATCCGCCGCGACGTCGATAAGGTCTTGGCGATCCGGGAAGGTGTGGAGAAGAGCATCGACGTATTGACGCCCGCCGGTTACGACGGGATGAAGAGCCGTTATCACGGAAACTTCAATCTCGACCAGGTGCTGGTGGCCAAGGACGACTTCTACATCATCGATTTCGAGGGCGAGCCGTCGGGTGTCCTTGCCCAACGTCGGCAGAAGAGCTCGCCGTTGCGGGACGTGGCTACCATGCTGCGCTCGTTTCACCTGGTGGCCTGGCAAGCGGCATTCAATTGGGCCGACGCCCACCCCGACCGATTCGATAGCGCCCTGGCGCACATGATGGATTGGCGACGAGAGGTGGTGGTTCAGTTCCTCTCGGGGTATTCCAAGGCCATCGACGGCTGCCGTTCGTGTCCGTCGAACCCCAAGCAGATCCCGCAATTGGTGGGACTGTTTCGACTCGAAAAAGCCTTGAGTGAGATCGTCGATGAAGCAGCCAAGCCCTCGCGTCTGCTCCGCGTTCCGCTGCAGGCCGTCCTCCGTATCACCGCCGCCGTGCAAACTGGCGTAGCGTGGTAAGCCCACGGACGCCACTTGTTAGGCACTTACAAGAGATGAGAACTCTGCTTCACCTCAACCCTCAAGCCTCAAGTCTCAGGTCTCAGGACTCAAGCCTCAGGACTCCCCATCTCACCGCACGGTGTACAACACGAACGCTTCACCGGTAGGAACATCCCACAATACGCGGGTGGTGATGCGCTGACCGTTGACCTCGCGGACCCATTGGCGGAACGCGGGCGCCAGCATCTTGGGAACAGGCGACCAGGCCGTTCCACCGAAGCGAGCCAGATCGCCGAACGCCTGACGGACGACGTCGGGCCATGGATCGTTGGCAGCGCGGGCCTCTTCGAATTGGGGATCGATGCTGAAGGGTTCGCCCACCAGGTTACCGAGCGTGTGGGCGTCGGCAGTAAACCGCATGAGCACGGTGCGCTTGCCGGCCGGGTTGAGCATGTTGGCATCCACGGCCAGATCGCGAATGCATGTTGAAGCTTCCGCACGGAAGGCTTCGCGAAACAGATGATCACCGTCCACGCTCAGGCCCGCACTGAAGGCGAACGGCACGGCAACGATGGACAGCAATTGCGCGACGCGCACGTGTTTCCAGTCAGACCAGGGACCGGACTGCCAGATTCGGCGCAGACCGGCGACGGCGAGACCGGCCATGGTGGCGGCCGCGACGGGAGTCATGAACAGGTCGCGGGAAGTGAGCGCCACGCCGACGGCGCTGGCGACGACGACCACGATGATCAGTTTGTGACGGACGATGCCTTGGGCATAACGGCTGAGCAGTTGCAAAGGATCAACCTCCGATTGCGGGGACTCGGGAACAACGAAAACCCGGTCAGCTGTCGTGTCCGCAACGGATGGCGATCAAGGTTGCGGTGCATGCACCCTGCCTTGTGGTGCAGGCATCTTGCCTGCACTGTGCCGCTGGAAGCGTGCACCACAAAACGTGCACCACACGAGCGTGCAGCGCGAAAGCGAATCCAACGGGCTTACTTGCTGCCGAGGAGCTTTTCGAGCCGGTCCATACCCTTCTGGATCTGTTCCATGCTGGTGGCAAACGACAGGCGCACGTTGTCGTCGCAACCGAAGGCCTCGCCCGGCACGACGGCCACGTGGGCCTTCTCGAGCAAGGCGGCGCTGAAGGCGAGCGAGCCCTTCACGCCGAGGATCTTGGCGGCCTCGACGATGTTCGGAAACGCGTAGAACGCGCCGGTCGGCTGCACACAAGTGATGCCCTTGATGGCGTTCAGCCGCTGCCACATGTACTCGGCGCGGCGTTCGAATTCCTTGCGCATGGACTCGACGGCGTCCTGCGGCCCGTTGAGAGCGGCGGCCAGCGCGTGCTGGTTGAACGTGGCGGTGCCGCTGGTGGTCTGGCTCTGGATCTTGGCCATGGCCTTGATGATGGGCTCGGGACCGGCCACGTAGCCGACGCGCCAGCCGGTCATGGAGTAGGTCTTGGAGCCGGCGTTGAACGTCAGCGTCTGGGCGTACGCCTGCGGGCTGCAGGCGGCGAAGCTGAGGAAGCGCTGGTTGCCGTAGATCAGCCGGTCGTACATCTCGTCGGAGAACACGACGATCGGCTTGCCCTCGACGACCTTGGCGATGGCCCGGACCTCGTCGGGCGTGTAGGTGAACCCGCCGGGATTGCTGGGCGAGTTGAAGATGAGCACCTTGGTCTTGGGCGTGATGGCGTTGGCGATTTCGTCGGCGGTCAGCTTGAAGTTGTTCGACTCCTTGCCGTTCAGTATGACGCACTTGGCGTCGCAGAGCTTGATCTGTTCGGGATAGCTGACCCAGTACGGCGCGGGGAGGATGACCTCGTCACCTGGATCGAGCAGAGCCATGCACGCGAGGAAGAGAGCCTCCTTGCCGCCGACGGTGATGAGAACCTGGCTGGGCTTGTACTCCAGGCCGTTCTCTCGCTTGAGCTTGGAGCAGGCGGCCTCTTTGGCGGGCAGGATGCCGCTGGCCGGCTTGGCGTAACCCGTGTGCCCCGCATCGAGGGCGCTCTTGCAGGCGTTGCGAATGTACTCGGGCGTGGGGAAGTCCGGCTCGCCGGCTCCGAAGCCGACCACGTCAATGCCCTGCTTTTTCATTTCGGCCGCCTTGGCCGCGACAGCCAAGGTTGCGGACTCCGCCAACTGCTCCGAGCGTCGCGACAACTTCATGGTTAGTGACTCCGTAAGGTTTGTTTGCCGCCGACTCGTGCTTGGGGCCGGCGAGCATCTGCGCTGGTCAGGACGGCTCCGAAGAGCCGGCTCATTGGGTACGATCGCCCGCAGGATCGAAAGGTATTTCGGCTCGTACGGAGCCGAAAATCGGGCAGTCCCCCATTGTATTCGCCCAGCCGGATTTCACAACCCCGGCCTCTGCGAGTCCCGTCCCGCGCGGACGCATCATCTTGTGTGATCCGGGGCCCCGAAACCCCAGCGCCCCGCGCGAGCGGCGGGGTTTACCCCCGACGACTGTTGCCGGTGTGGAAGCGCTCACATCCCGGGATATAAAAACGCTCGGTTCCCGGAATGCGGGAGCGCTCGCCCGTAGGGATCCGGTATCGGATGTCCACTGCTGGCGAAACGAGACCGCCGGGGCAAGCCCGGCGGCTCGCTTGCATGATCCACGCGATGATCCGCGCCGGTCGCTCGGTTTGCCGGCGACCCGGCGATCGCGTCCGTCCATTTCCACTTGATTCCGGGCGGATGGGCCAGTATATCCATGGTTCCGCGAACCCCAGGGAACGGGCAATGGCGCGCCGACGGGGTCACCCAACTCAGTCGAAAGGAGACAACCAGATGGCCAAGACGTGCAACGTGGCCCTGATCGGCCAGGGCTTCATGGGACGGACCCACAGCAACGCATACCTGAAGGTGAGCAAGTTCTTCACCGACCTGCCGGTCAACCCGGTGATGCACACGGTGTTCGGGATGGAGAACGAGAACCCGCAGGTCTTCGCCAGCCGCTGGGGATGGAAGAACTATAGCACGGACTGGAAGAAAGTGATCGCCAACGAAGAGATCGACTTCGTTGACATCGTCACGCCCAACCACATGCACATGCCTCCGGCCATGGCGGCGCTCGAAGCCAAGAAGCCGGTGGGCACGGAAAAGCCGATCGCCGGCACGCTCGCCGACGCCCGGGCAATGGTCGAGGCGGCCAAGAAGGCGAAGGTTCCCACGTTCGTGTGGTACAACTACCGCCGCTGCCCGGCGGTCGCCCTGGCTCACCAGCTGGTCAAGGCGGGCAAGCTGGGACGCATCTTCCACGTGCGCTGCGTCTACCTGCAGGACTGGGGCGGGCCGGACACGCCGCTGTTGTGGCGGTTTCAGAAGAAGCTCGCGGGCAGCGGCGCCCACGGCGATCTCAACGCCCACATCGTCGACATGGCCCGGTTCGTGACCGGTGACGACATCGTCGAAGTGTCGGGCGCGGTCGCCGAAACGTTCATCAAGGAGCGGACGATTCCGACGACCGGTGCGGCAGGCGGGATCGCAGCCGGTGCCAAGGGCAGCGCCAAGAAGGGCAAAGTGGACGTGGACGACGCCGTCCTGTTCCTGGCCCGCTTCAAGAAGGGCGCGGTGGCCAGCTTCGAGTGCTCGCGCCTGGCCACGGGCTACAAGAACCAGAACGGCTTCGAGATCCACGGCGAGAAGGGCGCGTTGCGGTTCCGGTTCGAGAACATGAACTACCTGGATTACTACGACGCCACGGTCGATCCGAAGATCCAGGGCTGGACGAGCATCATCTGCACGAGCGGGGCCAACCATCCCTACGTCTCGGCATGGTGGCCGGATGCCCACATTCTGGGCTACGAGCACGGCTTCGTGAACCAGGCGGCCGACATCATGATGGTTCTGGGCAAGAAGACGCCGACGGTTCCGCTGCCCGACTTCGCGGACGCGTATGAGACGCAGCGCGTGCTGGAGGCGGCTCTGCTCAGCGCGGCCAACCGCACGCCGATCAAGATTTCCGAGGTGAAATAAGCTGTAGGCCGTAAGCTCTAAGCTATAAGCCAGAGAACAGACGGGCCCAGGGACTGACCGTCCCTGGGCTTTCTTTTGTGCGCGGAGAGGAATCACCGGCTATCAAACCTGCGTCTTAACCCATTGGCCGCGGGCAAAGCGAACGGTGCTGAGGATGGCGCGGGCAGTCAGATCGCCGAACATGCCGACCCATGCACCGATGAGACCGCCGTCGAGCACTACGCCGAACAGATAGGCCAAAGGCAGCCGGATGGCCAGCATGCCCACGACCGTGAACAGGAGCGGCCAGCGCGTGTCGCCGGCGCCACGCAGCGCGTTGACGTAGATGATCATCAGAGCGAGCGGCACCTGGAAGAAGGCCAGAGCGCGAAGGGCCGGCACGCCGACAGCGGCGACGCGTTCAAAGTCCTCGCTCGAGAAGACGTAGTAGATCTGCGGGGCGAACACGAAGTAGATCACACTCATGGCGAAGCACATGACTGCGCCTTGCAGGGCGGCCAGATGACCGGAGCGCATGGCACGTCCGGGCCTGTTGGCGCCGAGGCTCTGGCCCACCATGGTGGCGGCCGCCGTCGCCCACGCGTATGCGGGCAGGTAGGACAGAGCCTCCACGCGGATGCCAACGAAGTGGGCGGCCATGATCACCGCCTGCTGCTCGCCGGTGGCCAGCATGCTGACGATCTTCACGAACAGAATCTGCCCGCACCACAGTAGCAGACCGTCCAGGCCGGCCGGGATGCCCACGCGGAAGAGCCGGGCGACGGATTCGGTCTGCAGCCGTAGTTCGCGACGGATGATCCGTAAACCGCCCCGGCCCTTGATCAGCAGCACGATCACTACCGTTCCGCCGAGAAAACGGGCCATGACCGTGCCGAGCGGTATGCCGACCACGCCCATCTCGGGCAACGGCCCCCAACCGAAGCGCAACGAAAACGCGCAGAGGATGTTCCACGCATTCACCACCGCCATCACGTACAGCGGCGTGCGAGTGTCGCCCATGCCGCGCCAGCAGGCGGCCCCGATGAACGTCAGGCTGTACAGAAGATAGCCCCAGCAGTCGATGCGCAGATAGAGCGTGGCCAGCCGCCCCGATTCGCCGGTCCAGCCGAGAAAGCGCGGCAGCAACGGCGCCGCCAGCCAAATGCCCACGGCCGCGAGGACTCCCAACACCAGGGCCAGCGAGATCGATTGATTGGAAAAATGATTGGCTTTGGCCGGCTCGCCCATGCCGGCGTGGCGGGCGACGAGCGCGGTGGCGCCCGTCCCGACGAAGCTGAAGAGCAGGTTGACCAGCCACACGACGGTGGTCGCCAGGCCGATGGCAGCAGTGGCCTCGGCGCTCACCGTGCCCGCCAGGTAGGTGTCTACGAGTCCGACCAACAGATGAAGGAATTGCTCGCCCAGCACGGGCAGGGCCAGCCAGGTAAGTGCCGCACCCACCCGGCCGGTCAACAACCGGTTGCCGGCCGGGGCACACGCCTCGGCCATGGGAACCTCGACACTGGCAGCGTCGTCAACAAGGTCGGTCAAAGCGACACTCTCGGCGGCGACCCGATAGAAGCCCGCGTGCCCGATTCCACGAGGATCCACGGCAGGCAGCGCCCTCGCCCGCCGCTCCGGGGCAGATCTTTTATTGTACCGCGCACGAGCGGCGGGGTTTAGCCCCGCCGTCTCTTTCCGACGACAGTGCGGCCGCAACGAACGGGTCATCTCTTTTCATGGGATCCGCGAAATCGCCAGTTCCACCGTGACCGGTTCCGGGTGCCGATCGGGCGATTCCGGATAGTAGATTAGACGCGAGACATGGGCATCCAGCTCGAGGATGGTCAGACTGACCGTCCGAGCCTCGGGACGGGACATGCAGACGCTGAGATGCGGCCCGTCGGGCCACTGGTGGCGGTGGAAGGCATCCTGCATGAGGGCTGGATCAGTGACGGCGGCGAGCATCTCTTCGAACAACGCGCGGCGAGGCGGATCGACGCGATCATCGCCCAGGCCGGACGAAGCGTACATGACCGGTTTGTCGATGAGTTGCGGACCGCGCACGGTGAGCCGGCCGTCCGCCGCCAGGATCTCGACCCACTGCCGGCGGTCGAGGAGCACGAGGCGAAATGCCGGATACCGCGCCGGATCGAGCCGCGAAGCCAGTGCCGCAGCCTCATCGAGCGTCACGCAATGCAGCAGCGACGGGATGATCGCGCCGCGGCTGGCGTAGCGCCTCGCCTCGGCGGCGAACGCCTTCCGGTCGAAAGGCACGGGGTAAACGTTCATGAGCATCATGGCCAAACCGGTGTCGTTGACGGCAATCCACGTTCCGTCGGAGACCGGGTCCACGGGTAGCACCGCCCGGCGGCCACCGAACGATCGCACACACGGCGGCAGCGCGGCCGGCCGCTGACGCGACTCGTCGCGATTGAATCCCACCCGCACGGCAGGACCCGGCCTTAACGGAATAATGCTGGCCGTACACATGTCGCTCTATTGTATGCGCTGTGCGCACATCGGATCGAAACAAGGGGCCACCCGCCCCCCTGCTCGGGTTCGCGCCGAGCATGTGTCAGTGTAGCATGGAGTGCCACAAGCACGTCGGCGCCTGTCACCTCTTTGCAGGTGCCGAGCTGTCTTCTCGCAAAGGAGCGCGGCCATGAGTCGCCCATCTCCAGCCCAATCTGTCGCCAGCACGGCCGAGCTGTTATCTCTGCGCCGGCAACTGGACGCGCTGGAGAAACGTGTCGCCGAGCAAGTCCGCACGATCCGTGGGTTGACGGCACGGCCCGATCCGTTCCGAGCCGTGGCTGACTCCTCGTACGACCTTGAATCGTGGATCGGCACTGACGGCCGGCTGGTCTGGGTGAACCGGGCCGTGGAGCGGCTGACCGGCTACACGGCCGAGGAATGCCTGGCCATGGAAGACTACCCCTTCCCGCTCGTGCAGGAAGAGGATCGCGAGCGAATTCGCCAGGCGTTCCAGGCAAGCTCGTCGGGCAACGATGTATCGTTTCGACTCCGGCGCAAGAACGGTGAAACGATCTGGGTGGCTGTCTCCTGGCAGCCCATCGACGCCGGCAACGGCCGGTGCCTGGGCCTGCATACGAGTATTCGCGACATCAGCGACCGCAAGCGGGCGGAAGATGAGCTCCTGCAACAGCAGCAGCTCGTGACCAACATCATCAAACTGATTCCCAGCGGCGTGTTCTGGAAGGGACGCGATTTTGCCTACCTGGGCTGCAACGAGGCGTTCGCCCGCTCGGCCGGCGTCACGCGGCCGGAGGAAATCGTCGGCAAGACCGACTATGAGCTGGCCTGGGACCCCGACCAGGCCGACTACTTTCGCGCATGCGACCGGCAGGTCATGGAAAACGACCAGCCGATGCTGAACCTGCAGGAGGTGGAGCGTCAAGCGGACGGCAGGCAGGCTATCCTGCTGACCAGCAAGGTGCCGTTGCACGACGCCGACGGGAAAGTGTGCGGCGTGCTGGGCATCGACACCGACATCAGCCATCTCAAGGAGGTGGAAGCGGAGCTGAGGCAGATCCAGGCGGAACTGGAACGTCGCGTCGAGGAACGCACGGCCGCCCTGGCGGGTGCGAATCGGCAACTGCAAAACGAGATCGCAGAACGGGAGCGTGCCGAGGCGGCATTGCGCGTCAGTCAGGAGCGGTATCGACTCATCTCGGAACTGACGTCCGACTACGCGTACGCGCTGCGGTTCCACGATGCCGACGGTTGGAAGATCGAGTGGACGACGGATGCGTTCACGCGAATCACCGGCGGGCGGGCCCTGAGCTTCGGCGTGAATGGAATTTGGCACGATCTCATTCATCCCGACGATACGGCCCAGCTCGAGCGTGCGTGGCAAGGATTGCTCTCGGGACGTTCGACGACTACGGAGTTTCGGATCGTCGGTCAGGACGGAAAGGTCCGCTGGTTGTGTGATCACGCCCGTCCCGTACGCGACGAAGCCACCGGCCGTCTGGTTCGCATTCTGGGGGCGGCCCAGGACATCACCGACCGCAAGCAGGCCGAAGAAGAGACCCGCCGGCACCGCGATCTGCTCGCGCACATGGACCGGCTGAGCACCATGGGTGAGCTCACCGCGCAGCTTGCCCATGAGTTGAACCAACCACTGTGCACGGTGGTGGGCAACGCCCAAACCGCTCAACGGCTCCTGGCCGCGCCGGTCCTGGATATCGCGGAACTGCAGGCCGCGCTTCAGGACATCGTCAACGCGGGCAAGCATGCCGGGCAGATCATCCGGCGCTTGCGCGAGTTCGTGCGACGGCGACCGTTCCAACCCGTGCTGCTGAATCTGCAGAGGCTGATCGAGGAAGTGGCCGGCTTCCTGGAGGCTGACGCACGACAACACGGGGCGTCCATCCAGTTCGACATCGCCGATCCGTTGCCCAACGTTCGAGGCGATCCGATCCAGATTCAGCAGGTGATTCTGAACCTGGTTCGCAACGGGCTGGAGGCCATGTCGTCAATCCGCACCTCCGCCCGCGAAGTCGCGCTGCGAGCCGGGCCCGCCGGTGCGGGTGAGGTGCGGATCAGCGTGGCGGATCGCGGCACGGGGCTGACCGCCCAGACCGCCTCACACGTCTTCGAGCCCTTCTGGACGACCAAGACCGACGGGCTCGGTCTGGGACTGGCCATCAGTCGATCCATCGTGGAGGCCCACGGCGGCCGACTGTGGGCGGAAGCCGGCCCCGAAGGCGGCACGGTATTTCACATGGTGTTACCGGTTGCGGAGGAGTCGCCCCCGTGAAACCCGATCGGTTCGAGCAAGCTCGCGTGTTCATCGTGGATGATGATCCCGGCGTGCGGCAGATGATCGCCCGCATGGTGCGTTCGGTCGGTCTCGAGCCGGAAACGTTTACCTGCGTGAAGGAGTTCCTTGCCGGATGGGAGCCCTCCCAGCCGGGCTGCCTGGTGCTCGACGTGCGCATGCCAGGCGAGAGCGGACTGGATCTGCAGGAGCAACTGGTCCGCAGCGGTGCGTCGTTGCCCATCGTGTTCATCAGCGGCCACGGCAACGTCCCCATGAGCGTTCGGGCGATGAAGCACGGCGCGGTCGATTTTCTCGAGAAGCCCTTCGACGATCAGGCGCTGTTGGATGCCATTCATGCCGCGCTGGCGCGCGATGCCGAACGGCGGGCAAGCGAGCGTCTGCGCGCCGACGCCCGGGCTCGCGTGGCCCGGCTGACGCCACGGGAGCGCGAGGTGCTGGCCCTGGTAGTGGCGGGCGGAGCCAACAAGCAGATCGCAGCCCAGCTCGGCACGACCGAGCAGACGATCAAAATGCATCGCGGACGCGTGATGGCCAAAATGAGCGCCGGCTCGGTGGCCGAGCTGGTGATGCTCGCCCAATTGGCCGGCGTCATCGCGCCGCCGGCCTGACGCTTGTGGGGCAGGCTTCCAGCGTGCACATATTTGGCGTGCCGAGCTTCTCGCCCAGCAGAGCGAAGGTCAGTAGGCGGGAGCGAGCGTCTCGCCTGCCTTCGAGGCGGGTGAGACGCCCGCCCCCCGCCCGAGAAGAACACCGAAAAGACATACCAAAGTATGCCATTGCCCCGACCAAAGTAGGCTGGCCGGCCCGAGGTCGCGTGCTACATTTCGATATATACCTGCGAGGAATCACTGAAGGGCGAGACCGCCATGAGTGCCGATTCGCCGGGACACTTCGAGGACTGGGGCCATGCCCTGGAATCGCTGTCCGCGTGGCAGCGGGCGGGCCAGCTCGATCAACACCAGGCCGAATTGCTGTGGCTGCTTCAAAACCGGGGCAACTGGCGGCTACGGGAAGCCGGCCTGGAAGCCATGCGGACGTTGAAGACGCCCGATCCTGAGCTCCTGGAGGAGGCCTGCCGCATCGTGGTGGATGAGGGGCTGTACTACCAGGTTCGTGTGCTGGCGGCCGAGACCCTCGCACAGTTTGCCGGCGATGACCCGGGTTCCGGCGGCCCGGGCGTGCCGCTGGCGGAGGAGGTCCGCGACCGCGTGCACGCGTTGCTGGCCGCTCAACCCGCTCCGGTTCTGCATCAAGCGTTCCGACGGATTCTGCCTGTCAAAGGAAAGTGAGTGCTGTCATGCTGATCGGTATTCCCAAAGAGATACTGGACGAGGAGAAGCGCGTGGCTGCCCTGCCTGAGACGGTGGCCCGTCTGGTGGGCATGGGCTTTGAGGTGGTGGTGGAGAGCTCGGCGGGAGGCGGCGTATTCCGGACCGACGCCGAGTACGAGGCCGCCGGTGCACGGATCGAGCCCGACGTTCACGCCCTGTACGAGCGGGCGGACATCATCCTGAAGGTCAAGCAGCCGTGCATGAACCACCAGCTCAACCGGCATGAGGCCGAAATGATCCGCCCGGGCTCGATGTTGATCTGCTTCCTGCATCCGGCGGCCCCCGCCAATCAAAGCGTCGTGCGTACGTTGCGCGAGCGGCGGGTCACGTCGCTGACCATGGACGGCATCCCTCGCATCTCGCGGGCCCAGACCATGGACGCCCTCACCTCCATGAGCACGGTGACCGGCTATCGTTCGGTGCTCCTGGCGGCCAGCCACTTCCCGCGGTTCGTGCCCATGATGGGCACGGCCATCGGCTCGCTGCCGCCCGCCCAGTTCCTGATCATCGGGACGGGCGTGGTCGGTCTGCAGGCGATCGCCACTGTCAAGCGTTTGGGCGGCGTGGTGAAAGCCGTCGATATCCGGGCGGAAGCGCGGAAGGAAGCCTCCAGTTTGAAGGGAACGCAAGTGGTGGGCTTCGAGGTCCCCGATGAACTGGCCCACGGCGAAGGAGGCTATGCCCGGGCGCTGCCCAAAGAGTGGCTGGAACGCGAGCGCGAGTTGCTCCGATCGGTCGTGCCGCAGACGGACATCATCATTCTCTGCGCGCTGGTGCCCGGCGAGGTGGCTCCGGTCCTGATCACGCGCGACATGATTGCCTCCATGAAACCGGGCTCAGTGGTGGTGGACGTGTCGGTGGACCAGGGAGGCAACTGCGAATTGACCGAGCCGGGGCGCGTAATCACCGTGAACAATGTGACCATCTGCGGAACCGCGAACATTCCGGGCTCCATGGCCGTCGATGCGACCTGGCTGTACGCGCACAACATGCTCCACTTCATGGAAAACCTGTTCCCCAAAGGACCGGGCCCCATCAACCAGGAAGACGAGATCGTGCGGCACACGCTCGTCACCATCGACGGCCGGATCGTTCACCGGGGTACACTCAAAGCCATGGGCGAAGCGTGATTCGCTCGACACTCGCGGCATCCTGAGAAGTGTTTCGTTGATTCACGAGGAGGATCCGGCTAATGCTGGACGTGCTCTTGATGCTGGTGGTGCTCGGCGTGGCCGGCGGGCTGGGCTACTACCTGATTTCTCGAATCCCGCCGATGCTGCACACGCCGCTCATGTCCATGACCAATGCCGTATCCGGCGTGGTCGTGCTCGGGTGTCTGCTTCTGTTTGCCGTGCAGTTGACCTGGTTTGAGCGGGCGCTGGGAGCGGTCGCGCTGGCAGCGGCGGTGTTCAACCTGGTAGGCGGGTTCGCGATCACGCATCGGATGCTGACGTTTTTCGGCCGTGACTCGAGCCGCTCGGCCAACACGGGGGATTGATCCGGATGGCGCACAAGTGGGTTGATCTGGCGATTGTCATCCTGCTGATGATCGGAATCTCGTGGTTCCGCAACCCGAAGGCGGCCCGCAAGGGCAACGCGGCAGCCGCGCTGGCCCTGGCTGTGGCCATCATCGTCGTGCTCGTGCGTTTTCCCGTGCAGCCGGTCAGCCTGGTCGTGATCTTCGCGGCGTTGGGAGCGGTAACCGGATGGGGGCTCGCCCGCTCGGTAAACATGGTGCAGATTCCCGCCATGGTCGCCGTGCAGAACGGCATGGGCGGATTGGCATCGTTTCTGGTGGCCGGCGTGGAGTTGACCCGGGCGGCAGGCGGTCCGCTACCGGCGGCCAACAGCCTGGCCGGGCTGCTGGGTGTCGCGGTCGGAACGGTCACGTTCAGCGGAAGCATGGTGGCGGCCGGCAAGCTGGCAAACCGGATCCGCCAGACGCCGGTGAAGGTCCCCGGCCACAATGCCATTTTATCGACTCTTTCGGCTGCGGCAGTGGTGCTCATCGTCATCGCGCTGCGCCTCGACCACACCACGACGTCGAGGCTGAGCATCGCTATCCTGGTAGGGCTGACCGCAGCGGTAGGGATTCTCTTCAGCCTGCGGGTCGGCGGGGCAGACATGCCCGTGCTGATTTCGTTCCTCAACTCCGCGTCGGGGCTCGCGGCGGCGTTGTGCGGCATGGCCATCGGCAACTGGCTGCTCATCGCCTGCGGCGCCATCGTCGGCGTCTCGGGAACGCTGCTCACGCTCGTCATGTGCCAGGCCATGAACCGCAGCCTGCGGGCGATTTTGGTGGGTCGCGAAGCAGCCCCGGCCGCCGCCACGCCGAGCAGTGTGCCCGCGCCGGCTACCGTGACCGCCGATGCGGCGGCGACTGCGCCGGAATCGGCGACGGCTTCGACGGTTTCGGTCACAGACGGCCCCGAAGTCGAAAACGTGTCCGCCGCCACGGCCGATCCGTTCGAATCGGCCGTGGCCGCTCTCACTGGTGCCCAACGTGTGATCATCATTCCCGGCTATGGCATGGCCCTGGCCGACGCCCAGGAAGAAGTCGTTGGATTGTCCGACAAGCTCGTGGAAGCCGGCAAGGACGTCATCTTCGCCATCCATCCGGTCGCCGGCCGCATGCCCGGACACATGCACGTCCTTTTGGCCGAGGCCGATGTCGATTACACCCGAATCCGCGAGCTCAAGGACGTCAACCCACTGTTCAGCGAAACGGACGTGGCGCTCATCGTCGGAGCGTGCGACGTGGTCAACCCGGCGGCGATCGCCGCGACGGGCACGCCCATCTCGGGCATGCCCATTCTACGAGCCGACGAAGCCCGTACGGTCATCGTCTGCAACCTGGACGACAAGCCGGGCTACTCCGGCGTCGAGAACCCGTTGTACCGGGATCCGCGCACGCTCATGCTGCTGGGCGATGCGAAGGACACCGTTTCGCGGTTACTGGAACAATTGTCCGCTGCTCGGTAAGGACTGTGGGAGTCGTCCTTTTCCAAATCCTTCGTATTACGTACACTTTTCTACAACGTTTCCGCGCCGCACGTGGCGGGGCTAAACGGACGCCGTCGTATGCGCGGCCGGCGGCCATGGCACGTACGATTTGTGAAGTTGGATCGTTATGACAGCGGCAAGAAAGCGGGTTTTGATCACCGCAGGCCCCACGCACGAGCGGATCGATGACGTTCGCTACCTGGCCAACCGTTCCAGTGGCCGGATGGGAATCGCCCTGGCCGAGGCGGCGTCGCAGATCGGTTGCGAGGTGACGCTGCTGCTGGGGCCGGTCTCGGCCGAACCCCGCCGTCCGGACTCGGGGTCGAAGCCGATCCGCCTGGAACGATTTGAATCAACGGCGGATCTGGAGCGGCTCCTGCAAGAGCATTTCGATTATTGCGATCTGCTCATCATGGCAGCGGCGGTCGCCGATTACCGCCCGGCCGCCGGCGCCTCCGGCAAGCTTCCGCGTAAGCGAGAAAAAGTGACGCTCGAACTGGAGCCCACGCCGGACCTGGTGGCGACCTGCGCGGCCCGACGGCGACCCGACCAGCGGATTATCGCGTTCGCGCTCGAGGAGTCGTCGCGTCTGCATGACCGGGCGATCGAGAAGATGCGGGCCAAACGCGTGGATGCCATTGTCGCCAATCCGCTGGAGACCATGGGCAGCCGCCTGGTCAGCGCCGTGATCCACACCGCCGACGGCCGCACGTTCAAACCGGAAATCCCCACATTGGACAAGAGTGCTTTCGCGGCCTGGCTGATCCGCTGGACGCTGACACAGCTGGGCTGAGCCGCGCCGTCCATGATAGTCGTAGACGTCGCTCACTCTCCGGACAAGCCACTGCAATCTACCCACGCCGAACAGGAAAACACAGCAGAAGTCTCAACAGGAGGAAACAGAGGAAACGCAGCCAAGAGCCACTCCTCCGTTGCCTCTGTTCTCTCCTGTAAACGCAACTCTCGCCCTGTGAGAGAACCTTGGGCGACGAGTTGCAGCACCGGCCTGAAGCGAAACGGTCGGGTCAGGCGGTGCGGTGGAGCTCAGGGTGGTCTTGCATGGCTTCGGGCGGGGCCGGCGGAAACATGAGCGTGAACGTGGTGCCTTTGCCCAACTCGGTGTTCACCTCGATGAGCCCGTTGTGCTGTTGGAGGATGCCGTAACTGACGCTGAGACCCAGGCCGGTGCCCTTGCCGGCGGGTTTGGTGGTGAAGAACGGGTCGAAGATCTTGTTGACATCCTCGGGCTTGATCCCGTGGCCGGTGTCGGCCACCGTGACGATTATTTGCCCATCCAGCGTAAACGTGCTGATGGTGAGCGTGCCGCGATCGGGCATGGCCTCACAGGCGTTGAGGGCGAGGTTGAGCAGCACCTGCTGGATCTGGTTCTCGTCGCCCAGCATCCAGGGGATGTCCTCGTCGAGCTTTTCCTCGATGGTAATGTGGCGAAACTCCTTCTGGTTTCGCAGCAGCCGGGTCGTGCGACGGATGATGCCGTTGAGGTGCAACAGCCGCTTCTCATGCGGCGACTCGCGGGCGAAATCGAGCAGGCCGCGAACGATATCCCGCACCCGCGTGGTCTCCCGCACGATCAGCTCGAGGTCCTCGCGGTCCTGGTCGTCGAGATTCGGCTTCTCCTGCATGAGCGTGGCGAATGTGAGCACGCCGGTCAGAGGGTTGTTGATCTCGTGGGCGATGCCCGCGGCCAGTCGGCCGATGGAAGCGAGCTTTTCGCTCTGACCGAGTTGGCGGCTGGTGGCCAGCTTCAATTGCTCCTCGCGGGCGACGACGGCATCGGCCATTTCGTCCACGGCCTTGCAGAGCAGCCCCAATTCGCCGCCCGGCCGAATGCCCACGCGGGCTGACAGGTCCCCTGCCACCACCCGCCGCGCCATGGTCACGACGCGATCGATAGGCCGCAGCATTCGCTTGGTCACCAGGAACAACAGGATCAGACTGGCGAGCGTGGTGAGCGCCACGGCAAGCAGGAACACGGAGAACATGGCTTTTTGAGGCTGGACGAAGGGAGCCTCCAGCATGCCGACATACAGGGCGCCAACCACCCGGCCGTCGGGATCGCGAATAGGCTCATAGGCGGTGATGTAGCGCTCGTTGACGACGAACGCCGGGCCGTACCAACTGCTTCCCTGGTTGAAGACCGCATCGTAGACGACCTCACTCAGCCGCGTGCCGATGGCTCGCTTGCCGTCACCGGTCATGACGTTGGTGGCAATGCGCAGGTCGTCCAGAAACAGCGTGGCCGTCCCGACCGGTTTGCCCTGGTAGTGGCGATGAAAGGCTCGATCGCGAACGGTGTCCACCAGGTCGTATGTCCGATTCAGCAGGTTGGCCCCGTACAGGATGCCGATCATCCGGGCAGGACTCTCGCTGGAGAACATGGGGGCGGCAGCGGCCATGACCATGCCCCGCGTTTCGACCCGACGGTTGTCGGGCCGAGCGCCCGGCGTATCGAGCACCTCGATGCGAGCCCGCTCGGCCAACTCGGCCCCTTCGCGCTGGAGCGCCTCAGCCGACACCACCAGCGTGCCCCAGGCTGGGGCTTGCGTGGACTTCACGCGCGAGACCAGTGGATTATCAGACAGATCGTCACCCGCGGCTCCGGCGTGATGAGCGCGGTGGATCACGCGGCCGTCGGGCGACAGCAGCGTGAGCATGTCGAACCGCCCCTCCTCGCGCAGGACGGTAAGCAGCCGCGACAACTCCCCCTCCATGGAAGACTGGACCACCATGGGGCTGCGAATGGCGGCCGCCCGCAGGAACAGGCCCATCTTTTCGAGTTGATCGTGGTACGCCCGGCTGGCCCCGTCCAGGTCCGCCGCTACCCGCTCCTGCACCTCCCGCACGAGCTGCTGGCGGACGTAGCTCTCCATGACCAGGAACAGGACGGAGTTGGCCAGGAGGATCACGGCCAAAAACCCCAGAGTCAGTCGCAGGCGAATGGTCATAGCGTTGATCTCACGAGGGCCGGGCTCGGCGGATCAGCCCGACTCGGGGGCGGCTTTCGCCTGGACTCTGGGCACGATGCGGAACTTGACCGTGGAAGGCGGACTGACGATCCGGACGTCTTCGAAGCCGGGCGGGAACACGAATCGCACCGTCTGCGTGAACGGGCTGGGCTCGGTCGCAGGCTGCGTCGTCTGTGGCGTGGCGGGTGGAATCAGGCTGCCGTCGATGGACACGAACGCCACGACGTCGTTGTTGGTCAGCACATTGGGTTTTCCGACCGGCACCTTCAAGTGCACCTTCTGGAGCCGGTCGCGATCATCGACCCAGACGATCTCGTAGCGGTCGGACGGCCAGTCCCAAGGCAGCATCGCTCGCAGCGGGATGAGCTTCAACTCCAGATCGGTATAGAGCTGCTGGAGTTTGCCCTTGACGTGAACCAGCTCAGGCTGCCACTTGACGTCGAGCCCGTTCCAGGTGCGGGTCTTGAGGGACACGGGGAAATCGAATTCGGTCTCGCCAGGCTGGTTCCGCAGTTCGGCTTCGATGGGAATGACGAGCCGATTCTCGGCCGGGGCGGGTGCACCGGCCAACTGGCTGGCCAGAACGGAAGCAGTGACCACCGGGGGGTCGATCTGCACAGCACCCGCCAGGGCCTGATGAAAGGCGCCAGCATCAGCCTGGAGCTGGACGTCCACCTTGACCAGCCGGTCGAAGCGCACGCTCATGCTGGCGGGGTTCACGCCGAGCAATTGCAGGCCGCGCTCCCGCAGTGCCGCCGCCAGCGGATCGTGAATATCGAGGGCTCGGCTTTCGTCGGTGGCGACGTTCTCGGTGATCGGCACGGTGACCTCCAGTGCGGGAGGTCGGGACGGCAGTTCGCGAATGGCGGCATTGGGCCCGCGAGCGTAGACCGTCACGTGCAGCGTCTGACCCGCATCGGGGGCGGCGCCGGTGACGTGGGCCACTACGCCCGGAGGCGTTCCGACGGTCACGGCAACCTGGAGCCGGACGGTCTTGTAGCCCTGCTGATCGGCATACACCCAGATCAGCACGGTCAGACCGATCGTCGCCAGAACCAGTTGGATTTGTCCCTTCATACGTGTTCGTCAGACCGTCGCCTCTTCGGGTTCCGGTTGGGGCTCGGCGGGTTCCGGACCCGCACCGTGGGCCAAATACCGCCGGAGTTCGTCCAACAACGCCTCGCTCGGAATATGCCGGTGCAGCCGGCCGCGCTCGGCGATCGAAATGCTGCCGGTCTCCTCGCTCACCACGACGATGACGGCATCGGAATCGAGGCTCAGGCCGATGGCGGCCCGGTGCCGGCTACCGATGGACCGGTCCATCCCTTCGATGTCGCCCAGCGGAAACGGGCAACCCGCGGCAGCGATGCGCCCGTGCTGGATGATGACGCCCAAGTCGTGCAGCGCCGATCCGGGCCAGAAAATCGTGTTGAGCAGCTCCGGCGAGAGCCGTGCATCCAGCCGCACACCCTGGTCGGTGAGCCCCGACAGGCCGATGTCGCGCTCGATGGCGATCAGCGCCCCGATTTTATTCTTGGATAACTGACTGCAGGCGGTGGCGATAGGCCGGGCGATGCGGTCGATCTCCGATCGGCGTATCCGCCGCCAGCGGGTCTCGCCCAGCCGCATGAGCCCGCGCCGCAACTCGGGCTGGAAGACCACCAGCGTGGTCAGCAGGACGGTCCAGATAAACGGCTGCATCAAGACCTGGATCCGCTCGAGGTCCCATTGATCGGCCAACACCTTGATAACGAGCAAGCCGAACACGAGCAGACTGACCAGCCCCTGTAGCAAGCGGGCCCCGCGGGTGCCCTGGAGGAAGCGGAGCACGATGTAGACCACCGTGCCGATGAGCAACATCTCGATGAGGATGGTGCCCGTGTCGTACGCGCGGGATTCCCACAGGGTTCGCAGATAATTTACAATGGACTGGACCATCCGTGCTCGATCTGGAAGCGATACACGCGGCGTTCTCGTTCGTCTTTGCCCATGATACGCGATTGCCGGCGCATCGCCAAACGGCGGGCATTGCACGGTACGAATCGGCGGGATCGACAGGCAGTAAAGATCGCCGATGGCGGGTTACGGATGATGATCGGGGAGTGTTGCGGGGGAGTCGGGGGCCCGGCGATTGCAGGAGGCGGCGAGGCACAGACCGGCGGCAAAGAGGGCCAGGGCGGGGACGAGGACGCGGGCGGGCAGGAGGCCGCCGAGTTCGTCCGGCATGCCGAGCCACTTGACCGTCTCGGGCGAAACGGCGTTGAGGACCATGAGCAGCCCGTTGTGCAGGGCGTGGAAGAGGATGCCCGGCCAGATGGAGCGGGCCTGCCAGCAGACGTAACCCAGACAGATGCCCAACAGCGCGGTCACCGGCACGCGGTCCATGATGAAATGGAAGATGCCGAAAACCAGACCGGCGAGGATGATGGCCGAGCCCTTGCGCAATCCCTGAGCCAGACCGCTGAGCAGGAACCCGCGGAAGAAGAGTTCCTCGCACACCGCAGGCACGACGGCCAAGAGCAGGACCACCTGCCAGAGAGGAGCCGCTGCCAGTTGGCTTTCGATGAGCTTGAACGCTTCGCGCAGTGCGTCAGAAGGCGGAGCCAGACGCGTCTGCAGCGCGACGAACTGATGGGCCAGCGCCCAACTCGAGCAACCCAGCAGGAGCGCCGCCAGCCACGCCCGTGCGGGCGGCAGCCGCAGACGGAACGTCTCGACCACGTCGATGCGGTAATAGGCGGTCAATGCGACCGGCAGAAGCACGAACAAGCCGGCGAACTGCGCGATGGCCAGCCAACCGAGCGTTCGGATGAAGTTGTCGGACGAGCCGGTCAGCACTGACTGGACGTAGAAGCTGGCCGGGAACAGCAGCGCCGACAACAGCAGGGCCTGCGAGAGCGTGGGCCGTGGGGACGGCCGGTAGTAGCGCCGCAGGAGCAGCGTCTTGTACGAGCCGGCGTCGGCGAAGACCACCGCTTCCTGGCCGAAGAGCCGCACGGCGACAGCCACGGCGGCGGCGGCATAGAAGCTCGTGGAGATCAGCACCACGGCGACCTGCGACCAGAGAAAGCTGCCCTGGAAGATCTCGCGGGCCAACAGCACCATGTTGCCCACGGGCATAACAAGCAGGATTCCGCCCAGCCGGGCGGTCGGCAGCGTCACCGCGACCGCCGGAATCATGGCCCCGAGGATGACCGGCATCACGTAGCTCTGGGCCTCCTTGAACGTCCGCGCAAAACTGCAGACGGCGATCAGAATGGCCGCGAACAGGAGCGAGAACGGGACCATGCACGCCAGGATGAGCGGCAGGACGCTAAGCGGAATCTCCACCGGCATGGAGTGCGTGATGCTGCGAGTCAGGCCGGAAAAGTGCATGGTCGCCCCGACGCTGGCGACGTTGAGGAAGGCCGTCAGCATGCCCAGTGTCGAAACCACCAGAAACTTGCCGAGGATCAGTTGCAGCGGCGGCACGGGGGTGGCCATGAGCGTTTCGAGCGTGCCGCGTTCGCGTTCGCCGGCGGTCAGATCGATGGCCGGGTAGACCGAGCCGGTGATGGTCATGAGCACGAGGATGATGGGGATGATCTGGCCCAGGGCCCAACCTCCCCGCTGCCGGTCGGTGGCCACCGACACGGTCTCGATCCGAACGGGTTCGAGGATCGTGTCGATGGCGATGGGGCTGACGCCGGCGCTGATCGCGTGCGCTTCGATGATGCCCGCGACGCGTTCGCGGACGGCCAGGTCGCGAAAGTCCTCCAGAATGTGCGACAGTTCCTCCATGGCCGTGCGGCTCTTGATGTTCACCTCGTTGAACGTGATGTGCACGGAGAGCTGGGCCGGCCCGGCGCCGTTTCGGTCTGAAAGCTGGCTCTGTACCCGCACGCGCAGGTGCACTTCTTCGCCCAACTGCTGGTCGGGCGCATCTTCCGGCCTCACGCGAATGTCGAACCGGGCGCGAGACCAATCGGCGGTCGGCACAGCCGCGTGACCAGGCGACTCGGAGTTGCAGGCCGTCTGCTGGTCGGCCTGTTCGTCCTGGTAGCGACGCACGCCGTCGATGATGGCGCGCAGATCGCCGGCCGCGCGTTCGTCGGGCACCTCGACGACGAACTCCAGACCTCGCAGGCGAGCCTCCTCGCTCTCGGCGGCCCGCAGGAACCCCAGCATGAGCAACGGATAGAGCACGACCGGGATGACCACCATGGCGGTCAACGTGCGGCGATCGCGCAGGATCTCCAGTAGTTCCTTGCGGTAGATCACCCAAACGCGGTGGGATCGGCTCATGCGCGGGGGCCCTCGTCGGAGGCCGGCTGGCCGCAATCCGCAGGGCGGAACGGCTCGACCGGCTCAACCGGTGTGGTGGGTCGCGGGCCCACAAACGTGGGAGACAACGAATCGCTCACCAGCGACAGAAAAATGTCAGTCAGCCGCTCGCGGCCGGCCATCGCCCTCAGCGTGGGCATGTCTCCTTCGGCGATGATGCGACCCTGGTGAAGCAGCCCGATGCGGTCGCACAGGGCCTCCGCCTCATCGAGGTAGTGCGTGCTGAGCAGGACGGCCTTGCCGTGATCGCGTTCGCGGCGAATGAAATCGAGAATGATCCGGTTGCTCAGGACATCGAGTCCCAGCGTGGGCTCGTCCATGATGAGCACCGGCGGATCGGCGATGAGAGCCCGGGCGATGTTGGTCCGCTGCTTTTGGCCGGTGGACAGGGCGCCGCAGCGGATGTCGGCGAATGGGCCGATGTCCAGCCACTCGATGAGCTCCCGGACGCGGCGCTTGATGGTGTCGCGGTCCAGGCCGTGCAGCTCGCCGAAATAGGGCAGCAACTCGCGCGGGCTGAGCCGTTGATACAATCCCGTGTTGGCGGTCAGAAACCCGATGGAGCCTTTGGCCCGATGGCCGTTAGCGGTCACGTCGTAACCATTAATGATCGCCCGGCCGGAGGTGGGTTTCATGAGACCGGACAGGATGCGCAGCGTGGTCGTCTTTCCCGCGCCGTTGGGCCCGAGCAGACCGTAGATCTCGCCCTGCCCCACCGTGAAGCTCACGCCGGCGACGGCTTGTTTGTCGTAGCCGGTGGCAGTGGGGAAGACTTTGACCAGGTCGTGGACTTCGATCATGTTCGCGCATTGTCGGGCGTGCCGGTACGGATGGCAAGCGCTTGCCTGTCGCGGTTCGGCCGGTTGAGGTATAGTCCCGTTCCCGAGCCCGGCAGCATGCGTCACGAGCGGTCAAGCTCTATCGGAGCGTCCCGCTCCGGCAGCGTCGTGGCTCGTTCCAGGTGCCGACCACCACCGGGGAGTTTCGAACGTGCCGCACGAATCTGATACGTCAAACCCGTCGCTGTGGATCGAGCCGCGAGAATCGCGAATCGCCCCGGTCGCGCGCGTCTCGATGGTGGCGGCGGTGGACGGCGAGTACAGCTTTGCGGTTCCCGATCAGCTGGCCGGCCGCGTCGAGCCGGGCAAGCGGGTGCTCGTTCCGTTCGGCAAAGCCCGTGAACCCCAGCCGGCGTTCTGCATTGCGCTGGCCGAAGAAGCCTGGACCAGCACGCTGCGACCCGTCGCCGACGTGCTGGATGATCAGCGTCTAATCGATGATCGCCTGCTCGAGCTGGGTCGGTGGATGTCGCGCTACTACTTCTGCCCGCTGGGCCGAACGCTGGCGGCCATGGTGCCCGAACCGGTCCGCAGCCAGAGCGGCTACCGCACGGTCCGAACGGTCAAGCTGGCAGCCGTCGCTCCGGATAGCTCAAGCCCGCCGCCCAAGCTTTCGCGCCAACGCAAAGCGGTGCTCGATCTTCTTGCATCGCATGCCGAGGGCATGGAGATCGACGAGCTGTCGGAGCAGTCCGGCACGAGCCCGGCGGTGATTGCAACCATGATCAAGGCGGGCCTGCTGACCGTCGAGACGCGTCGCGAGGCGCCGCCCGCGCCGAATTTCGACTGCCCTGGCGCTGAGCCCGCGTTCGAACTGAACGCCCATCAGCGTGCAGCCATCGCCGCCATCGCCGGCGCGGCGGCCGAGGCGACGTTCAAGGTCATGCTGCTGTTCGGCGTGAGCGGCAGCGGCAAAACCGAAGTGTACATCCATTCCATCCGGTCGGTGCTGGCCCGCGGCAGGCAGGCCATCCTGCTCGTACCGGAAATCGCGCTGACCACGCAAATCGTCAATCGCCTGGCCAGCCGATTCGAGGACGTGGCGGTCATCCACAGCGGCCTGACCGGCGTGCAGCGGTCGCTCACGTACACGGCCATCGCCCGAGGCGAGAAGCGCGTGATCATCGGCACGCGCAGCGCCGTGTTCGCCCCCTGCCCCGACCTGGGGCTGATCGTGGTCGACGAAGAACAGGAGCCCAGTTACAAGAATCAACAGTCGCCCCGCTTCAATACGCGCGACGTGGCCATCAAGCGCGGCCAGTTGCTGTCCATCCCGGTGGTGCTGGGCTCGGCCACGCCCTCACTGGAGACGTGGTACAACTGTCAGCGCCTGCCGCATTTTCAGCGAATCGATCTGCCCTCGCGGATCGCCGGCCTGCCCATGCCCGAGGTGCGGTTCGTGGACATGCGGCTCGAGCAGAAGCAGCGCAAAGGCATACATCTGCTGTCGCAGTCGATGGAGGAAGGTCTCACCCGAACGCTCGAGAAGAAGCAGCAGGCGGTGCTCCTGCTGAATCGCCGCGGCTACTCGAGCTACCTGGTTTGCAGCCAATGTCGCCAGCCTATCGTCTGCCCGCACTGCCGGGCAAACATGGTGTTCCATCAGTCCACCGGCAAGGCGGCCTGTCACTACTGCAGCGCGAAGATCCTCGTGCCCAAGCGCTGCGGCAACCCGTCGTGCACGGGCACGCTCATCCGTTTCGGCATGGGGACCGAGCGAGTCGAGGAAGAGCTCCGGAGCAAGTTCCCGCAGGCTCGACTGGCCCGGGCCGACAGCGATACCATGACGCATACGCGGCACTATGAAGAATTGGTCCGCAGCTTCGCGCAACGCGAGGTCGATGTGCTCCTGGGTACGCAAATGATTGCCAAGGGGCTGGACTTTCCGTTCGTGTCGTTCGTGGGCGTGGTAAACGCGGACACGTCGATGTCCATGCCCGATTTTCGGTCGGCCGAGCGAACGTTCCAGATGATCACGCAGGTGGCCGGCCGCGCCGCCCGGGCGGAGGCGGGCGGGCACGTGGTGGTGCAGAGTCTCGCCGGCGAGTCGGCGGCCTTGCAGTTCGCCGCCCGGCACGACTACGTCGGCTTCGCCGGCCACGAGCTGACCCAGCGTCAACGCGCGGGCTGGCCGCCATTCTCGCGCCTCGCCCGTGTCATTATCTCGCATCGCAGCGTTAACCAGGCCCAGGTCGAGGCGAACCGGTTGGCTGAGCGCATTCGTGAGTATCTGGCTCACCACGCATTGACGGCCGACGTACTGGGGCCGCAATCTGCCCCCCTCTCGCGCTTGCGCAACGCATACCGATTCGATTTTCTCATCCGAGCCCCCCATGCCGGCCGGCTGATGGAGATCCTCGATGCTCTCCGCGCGAACAAGATATTGACGCCCAACACGCGCTTTGCCTTGGTGGATGTGGACCCGGTGGCATTGCTATAGGCGAGCCCCGCTCTGGCCACGGACAGGATATCTTTACCACCGATCCCGTCACTGGAGCGAGCGGCTCAATTGAGGACGGTGGCGAGTTGCAGGTCGGCCGTACCCTGGCCCACGATGTGCATCAGCGTATCGACGATCCGGCCGTCGAGATCTCCTCGCTCGGCGCCGGCCTCCAGGATCGTCCGACACTCGTCGAGCGGCAGGCACGGGCGGTAGGGCCGGTCCGAGCTGAGGGCGTCGAAGCAATCGGCCACCGCGACAATGCGCGGCATGAGGGGTAGATCGTCTCCGCCAACCCCGTCGGGATAGCCCGTGCCGTTAGGCCTTTCGTGATGCCAGCGCACAATGGGCCGCACGGCCTCAAACGTGCGCATGGATTTGAGGATCTCGAAGCCCACGAGCGGATGGCGCTTCACGATCTCCATCTCGTCATGGGTGAGTTGGCCGGGCTTGTTGAGGATTTGGTCGGGTACGGTGACTTTGCCGATGTCGTGCAGCAGGGCACCGGTCCGAAGCGTTTGCAGCTCGGCGGCGCCGAGCTTCATCGACTTGCCGATTTCCACAGCATACGTCGCCACGCGTTCCACGTGCCCGCAGGTGTAGGAATCCTTCCTTCGATGGCGTTGGCCAGCGCGGTGATCACGGCCGTGGCATCCTCGAGGGAATTAACCGCCTGGGCGGCACGGATCGCCCGCAGCACGCGCAGACCCAGTTCGTCGCGCGAGGTCGGCAGTCCGATACAGTCGTCCGCCCCGGCCTGGTAGACCTGCACGCGATCAGCCGGGGAACCGGACTCCAGCAGGAAAATCGCCGGAACGATCGAGGTGCGAGCTTGGAGCTTGAGCGTGCGACACAGTTCAAGAAAAACGGAGAGCTTCTGGCCTGGGATGATTATCAGGGCATCCACGCGCAAGCCCTTGCGTAGTTTCGAAAGGGCATCGCCGGGAGAGGGAGCATGCGAGTACGTCCAGATGCTCCGACCCAGCATGGCGGCGAGCCGGTCGGCCTCCGCTTTGTCAGCGAGCACCAGGAGGTGATTGGAGAGTGCTTCCTGATGGATCATGCCGCTCTCGACGGGCGAGCTTTCCGGGTCCTGTAATTCGGGCTCGGGGGGGCCGGGATACGGCAGCCCTTCCCACCAATCGCCGCATGGACTTATTCGGCTTTTTCCCTACCTCACTATAATGAGGGTTTTACTGCATTTCTAACAATTAAGTTCACACCGAAGGCTGCCGATCGCTTTGAGTAAGGGGGTGTTTGCCCCAAGACGGCGGGGGGACAAGCCCCGCCGTCGCGTCCTTTATCCAATGGAGTCCAACCCACATGCCATCGCGCATTCAGCAGGCCGACGTCCTCGTAGCCGCGGATCTCGAGCAGAAGGTACGGAATCGAATCACTTCGCTCTCCTACCTGCCGACCACCATCGCGGTGGCCATGAAGTCCGTGGAGTTGGGCAAGGATCCGGACGCGGAGCCCGCCGATTATGCCAGGATTATCGAAGCCGACAGTTCTTTGAGTTCGAAAGTCCTGGCCTTGGCCAACTCGCCGTGGTTCGGTATTCGCAACAAGGTGACCACGGTGAAGATGGCGGTGAATCTGCTGGGGTTGGGCACCGTGCGAACGATGGCGATCAGCTACTGCGTGGCCGGGTTGTACAACGAGCTCAAGCTCGCCCCCGAAGAGTCTCGGATGTTTTGGGAAAGCGCGTTGTGCAAGGCGGTCGCCGCCAAACAGTTCGCCCACATGTACGATGAGAAGACTGCCGACGAGGCCTTCATCGGCGGCATGTTCCAGGACTTCGCGATACCAGTCATGTACTCGCTGGCCAAGGAGGAAGTCACCGCCATCCTGCAGGACGGCACGATTTCCAGTCAGATCCAGATCCAGCGCGAGCGTGAGTTGTTCCACCTGGACCACTCGGAGATCGGGCGCATTCTCGCCCAGAAACTCGAGTTGCCCGACTGCTTCGTGGACGCGGTGGCGTTCCACCACAACCATGACCAACTAACAGACCTGATGGAGAACGAAGTCGTCGGCGAGGCGGTCTACGTGGCCTCTCTCTTCCCGCACGTTCTGAACGTCTGGAACCAGACCGACGCGGAGACGGTATGCGCCTATCTGGACGAACGCTTCGCGAACACCGAGAACAGTTCCGCCGGCTTCCTGGAAGCCGTCCAGAAGGAATTCAACAGTATCTATCGATACTTTGAAAACAGCGAAGCCCCGGCCAACCGCCTGGCCGAGCTGATGGTCGAGGCCGCCCGGGAACAAGCGGACAACACGACCCACCTGGTGCGAACGGTGCAGCAGCTCATGCAGGAAGCGGCCAGCATGGGGCTGGAGATGCACCAACTGATCCAGAACCAGAATCAGTTGGAAGACAAGGCTTCGCGGGATCCGCTCACCGGCGTGCTGAATCGCGACGGCTTTTTCAGCCGGGCCGATGAGTTGCTGACCAAGGCGGCCCGTTATCAGTTGCCCATGGCGATCATTTACGCCGACATCGACAAGTTCAAGCCCATCAACGACACGCTGGGCCACGAGTTCGGCGACCGTGCTCTCAAGGCAGTCGCCAGCCACATGTCCGAATGTGTCCGCCAGCACGATTTGATCGGGCGGCTGGGCGGGGACGAGTTCGCCCTGCTGCTTTATGACTGCAAGGAGCCGGAGGCCCGGCAGATCGCCCGCAAGATTCTCGACGCCGTGGCCGCACAGGTCATCGGACGAGGCAAACGCAATCTGCGGATCACCACGAGCATGGGCCTGCTCGCGGTGCAACCTTCAGACGAGGTCCGGCCTTGCGACCTGCTGTTGCGAGTTGCCGACAAACTCATGTACCGGGCCAAGCAAGCGGGCGGCAATCGCACCGAATGCCGCGTTGTGTGACCGCCGGCCGATCCGCCCATTCGTCATCGAATGCGCCGCGCGCCGCGCGTCGCAGGGCACGAAGAACCCGAACGCAAAGGGAGCCTCACCAGGCGTCCTCTTCGTGCCCTTCGCGTCGGCAAGCTTCTGGTACAACAGGCGAGCGTCACCACCCTATTCCCTCCACTGCTTGAGTTGTCCCACCCACACGTTCATCTGCTCGCGCTTCCGCTCGAACAGGGCGAAGATGGTGATGATGATGAGCCCCAAAGCAATGCCGGCCACGTACCAGACCCACGTCCACCCCAGATTGCTGGCGGCATGCCAGATCATGGTGAGCAGAGCCAGGCACAGGAATCCCGTACCCAGAAACAGGAACGAACGGGTGCGTGAGGCGACGCCGACGAATACGCCGAGAATGGACAAGCCGGCCAACACCAGCGGCAGCCAGGGGGCGGCGGCGACGCCGATCAGGAAGATGTCCGCCGTCGAGGAAAGATAGATGGCCAGCAAGCATCCGTAGTGCAATGTCCGCAATCGGCGAGGCCCCAGGCGCCGGCGGTCGAGGTGTCCGGCCGCGATCGCCTCGCCGCAGTCGGCCTTGGCGAGGTTGACATGATGTATCATCTTAACATCGTTCTGGAAGTCCGCCAACGATTCACGTATATTGCCGCTTCACGTATCGTCGAATCCGTGCGGGACCGTGGCCGCGCTCCCGCGCACATCAGGACGGTGCCAGTTTGTTGACGCAACGATGGCGCGACAGGCGGCTGCCGTGCGTGAGCTTTGTTCGTACCCGTTTTCCAAGGGGAGGAAATGCAGTGATGTCCGGCAAGACCCGCCCGATCAGCAGGCGTCGATTCACACAGTTCCTGGGCTCGGCAGCGCTGGCTGGGCCGACGATCCTGCCCCGTGTGGTCCGCGGCGACGCTCCGACGACCGCCCCCAGCGAGCGGATCACGGTCGGGTTCATCGGCATGGGCAAGATGGCGAACGACTATCACCTCAAGACGCTGCTGACCTTCCCCGATGTGCAGGCCGTCGCCGTCTGCGACGTGGACACCAACCGGCGACTGCACGCCCAAAAGCGAGTCGACGAAGCGTACAGCGGGCGGAGCAACTACCGCGGCTGTGCGGCGTACAACGACTTCCGCGACCTGCTGGCCCGCCGGGACATCGATGCCGTGGTCATCTCCACGCCCGACCACTGGCACGCCATCCCGCTGATCGAGGCGTGCAAAGCGGGCAAGGATGTTTACTGCGAAAAGCCGCTCACGCACAGCCTGGCCGAGTCTCGCCGCTGCATCGAAGCCGCCCGCAAGTTCCGCCGCATCGTGCAGACCGGCAGCCAGCAGCGCTCGAGCGTGTTCGGTCCCTTCCGCTTTGCCTGCGAGGTGGTCCGCAGCGGCCGGCTGGGCAAGATCCACCGCGTGACCGTCGGCGTGGGCGAGACGTGCAAGCCATGCGATCTACCCGCCGAAGAGCCCGAACCCGGGCTGGATTGGGATCTCTGGCTGGGCTGCGCTCCTGAGCGGCCGTACCACTCGATCCTCAGCCCGCGCGGAGTGCATAACCACTTCCCCGGCTGGCGGTCTTATCGCGAGTATGGAGGCGGCGGTCTGAGCGACATGGGCGCTCATCACTTCGACATCGCCCAATGGGGTCTGGACATGGACCATACCGGGCCGGTGAAGATCATCCCGCCCGAAAAACCCGACGCCCTGTTCGGAGCGAAGTTCATCTACGCCAACGGCGTGGAGGTCGAGCACGTGCGAAATCCCGGCGGATGCGTGTTCTACGGCGAGCGTGGCACGCTGCACATCGACCGCGACAAGCTGACCAGCACGCCCGAGAGCATCATCGCCGAGCCGTTGGGCCCCGACGACGTGCATCTGTTCGAATCGCCCGGCCATCACCGCAATTGGATCGATTGCATCCGCTCGCGTCAGCAGCCGCTCTGTCATGTGGAGGTCGGGGCACGATCGGCCGCCCTGTGCCACCTGGGCCACCTGGCGTATTGGCATCGGCGAGAGCTACGGTGGGATCCGGATCGGTGGGAGTTCGTGAACGATACCGAGGCCAACACCTGGCTCGATCGGCCTCGCCGCGATGCCTGGCCGCTACCGACAATCTGACGGGAGAGGCTTGAGACTTGAGACCTGAGCCTCGAGGCCTCAAAACTCAAGCCTCAAGCCTTTCCCACCAGTCCCTAGCCCCCAGGCCCCTTGCGCTGACACATATGTCGAGCTCCCGCACTCAAAACCCGTGAGCGTCACCCCACGGACCCGCGGCTCTGGAAAAACACATCCCCTTGTCAGCCTGAGGACAGCGAAGCCGCCCTCCGGTTGACAAGGGGACACTATTTCCGGGTGCCACATTAACGCCCCACCCGCTCCGCACCGGCGAGCGTGGGCCGACCCTCAAGCCTCAGGTCTTAAGTCTCAGGCCTCGCCTTCCACTCATCCCAACAGCGACTTCAGCAGCTTGATCGCCTCGGCGATGTCGGCCACGCGCTGGTTGCCTGCCTCGCGTTCGATGGCCAGCGTGCCGGTATAGCCCTGGGCGCGCAGCTTGCTCACGATCCGCGGGATGTCGGCTTCGCCCGTGCCGAGCACCACTTCCTCACCCCACTGCTCGCGCGGCTTGGCCGACCAGGTGGCGTCCTTCATGTGCACGTGGGCGATGCGATCCCTGAGCAGGCTGACCGCTTCCACCGGCTCGCCCACGCCGTAGAGGATCATGTTGGCCGGATCGAAGTTGACGGCCACGTTGGGCCGGCCCACCGCGTCCATGAACGCGATCAGGTTTTCGGGCGACTCCTGGCCCGTCTCCATGACCAGCTTGACGCCGCGCTCACCCAGGGCGTCGGCGATCCGGCGAGCCCGGTCGACCATCACCGCGTACTTGGGGTCCTTGTGATCCTCGGGCACGAACCCGATGTGCACGGTGAGGATGTCGGTGCCGAGCTTGGGCGTGATGTCGGCCACAGCCACCGTCTTTTCATAGCGGGCCTCGAACACGTCGTCGGGCAGGTAGCCGCCCGTGCGGGCGATGTCCTGGATGGTCGTGTAGTCCTCGCCGGCAAAGCCCAGGCAAGTCGCGCTGACCTTCAGCCCGCTGGCCTTGACCAGGTCGATGATCTTGTTCGGCTCCTTGTAGCCGTCGTCGAAGAACCCCAGGTGAATGACGCCCAGGCCGAGCTGGTCCTTGATGGTCGCGAGCGTCTGGCCCAGGTCGGGAATGTGCAGCGACCAGGTACAGACGCCGATTTGCAGTTGTGCCATTGTGCTTGCCTCCTGAATTCGGGTTGATCCGGCCCGCATTGGACACACGCGACCCAGACGTGTCAAGACGCAGTGAACCACTGCGCGGGCGGATCGAGAGGGGTGAGCGAACCAGCCGAGCCGACTCGTACCGAGCCGGCAATCCCCGCGGTTACCTCGGACACTGGCCGGCCTCACAGAGCGTCATGAACGCCCGGACATTCTCTTGAGATGCAGTGTCGAATCCAGACGGGATGCCGACTTCCCTGAAGAGCTCGTAGCCCTCCGTTTCCCAGGAGTAGAGTTTGGTCTCGGCATGTCCGTCGAGATAGGCCAGATTGGTACGTCCTTTCGACTTCTCGCCCAGAGCCAGGCCGTGACGAGTCGCGATCCGATCGGTGTAGTTGAAGTTGCCTTCGCCGAAGCCCCCAGAGGTGACCGTATTGTTGATGTTGTACCGCGGATGTTCCTCGAAGAGTACGGGCAGCATCGAGGCCGTGTACTTGACCGTCTGCCCCATCTTGAAGGTCTTGAAGTTGCCGTTCGGGTCCAAGCCACCCTCGTTCTTCCGATACGTGAACGCCCTGAAGTCCGGATTCTTCCACCCGAGGAACGCGTTCATGGAGTAACTCAGAAACCCGTTGCCACCGCCGCCATGGGGAAGGTCCAGAGGCTCCCCGGGCTTGTCGTCGGGGCAGACATACATGTCCTCCGACTTCACGAAGCGAAAGATGGTCCCTTTGCGAGGGATCAGTTTGCTCTTGTTCGTATTCGCGACGCTGTATGCCCCCTCCCAAGTGAACAAGTCTCTGCGTGCGAGTTGCTGCTCCAGGGAGAGCGACGGGGGTGTACAGTTGTAATAGAACGTGCTGATCGTGGCGGGCAGTCGCTTGAAATCCTGGACATAGAGGAGCTGGCCGTACATGAGTTGCCGCATGCTGCTGCGGCAGACCACCGACCGTGTCTCGGCACGGGCCCGGGCGAGCGAAGGCATGAGGATGGCGATCAGCAGTGCGATGATGGCAACCACGACCAGAACTTCGATGAGCGTGAACCCGCTTTTGTTCCGCATGTGTGTGCTCTCCCTGACGTGACTGCCGGTCGCGCTGCTGCCGGCCTTGAAGGTTGCGATTCTAGAAATGCCCATCCGGTTCGATCGGCCGGATGTTTATATTCTTATAACACCGGCCGGTGAGGATTTGAAGCCCCCCGCCGGCCGGTCGTCGATGAAAATCATCGATTTCGGTCGTCAGACCGCCCCCTCGCGAAAGCTGACGATCCGCCGGCGACTTCCTGTGCTGCGGAGCCCAGCTTTCCGTCCCCGCCCCTTCAAGGGCTAAACCGGACAAAACCGCCGGCGTCAAAGCCCCACCAGCGACAGAACTTTGAGGTCTCTGCTCAAACTCGGCCCCGAAGTCTCGCATCCGGGACAGCAGGCTGGCATTGACGCTCCGATGCCATCCAGGGCTTCGTCTCGTGCTTCGGAATCCGCCAATGTTCCCCATGGCGCGAACGCCAATGCCTCTGTCGTGTTGCCCTCGATCCGATCCGCACCATTTTTCCACAATCGGCTCCTGCGACGCATCCATGCCGACATGGCAAACGACCGAGGTCTCCGCCCTAACAAGCGGTCAAGATACCCGCTCCCCAGCAAACGCTACCGCCCGCAACCGAAACCGAATACTGCTCGGCTCCGAGTTGCATTCGTGCCCGGGAGTGTGCCAATTCGCGCAGGCACTTTTTGTCCGCAGATTTCGCCGATTGTCGCAGATTCAGAGATACGTTCGGCCGCACGTCCTGGATGGAAGGCGGACCTGCCGGGGCAACTGGCATCTTGTCCGGTCACTGGTGATCTCTTCGTTTCAGATCAGCGATCTCCGATCTGCCGGCTCACACTTCCGCCCTCATCTCACATACTCCGGACGATTCGTGTCTCAGGTACGATAGAGGGCACTCGTTCAACAAGAGGGCGAGTACCTGGAGGAAGGCATGGGAGACATCGCGAGTGAGGAACCATCATCTTTTTCCTCTGCGAGCTCCGTGGCCATTCCTCTGGTGCCGAATATTCGCGTACCAGATCATCTGTTGGCTATGAGCTATGCGCCAGACATATGGCTGACAGCTATAAATCACCCGTTCGCACGGGTCGGGGTGGTGATGGCGTTCTTGCGGCGGAGTTGGCCGCAGGCGGCGTCGATGTCAGCGCCACGGCTCTTGCGAATGTGGACGTTGACGCCTCGTGACCGCAGCTCCTCGGCGAAGCGATGGGCGGCATATGAGTCGGGCCGCTCGAAGCCGAGGTCGGCCACCGGGTTGTACCGGATCAGGTTGACGTTGCAGCGCATCCGACGGCACACCCGCGTCAGTTCGTGGGCGTGTTCCATGGTGTCGTTCACGCCGGCGAGCAAAATGTATTCGAGCGTGACCTCGCGGCCGGTGACGTCGAAGAACTCACGGCCCGCGGCGACGAGGTCGGCGACGGAGGTCTTCTTCGCCCAGGGGATGAGCTTCTTGCGCAGACCGTCATTCGGCGCGTGCAGCGAGATGGCCAGATTCACCTGCAAGCCTTCGCGAGCCAGCTTGCGGATCTGCGTGGGCAGCCCCACCGTGCTGATGGTGATCTTGCGGGCGCCGATGTTCATGCCCCAGTCGGCGTTGATGATCCGCACGGCAGCCAGCGTAGCGCCGTAGTTGGCCAGCGGCTCGCCCAGCCCCATGAAGACGATATTGGACAATCCGTCATCGGGCTTGGCGCTCCCGTGGACCCGCGACGCCGAACGGAGGGACTCCGCGCGAGCCGAGGTCCGCGGCTCGGAGGAGTCGTTGGCCTCGTTGAACAGGCTACGGACGCGCATGGCCTGCTCGACGATCTCGCCGGGCGACAGTTGCCGCTGAAGCCCGCCGATGCCGCTGGCGCAGAACGCGCAGCCCACCGGACAACCCACCTGGCTGGAGATGCAGGCGGTCCGGCGCTTGTCGTCGGGGATGAGCACGCACTCGCTGGTCGCCCGGTCGGGCCACTGCAGGAGGAGCTTGATCGTGCCGTCGGTAGACTCCTGCCGCTGGACGACCTGGCTGGTATAGATGACCCAGTGCTCGGCCAGCATGGCCCGCAGCGGCTTGGAGAGATTGGTCATCACCTCGAAGCTGTCGGCTCCGCGGCGGAATACCCATTCGTAGACCTGCTTGGCCCGATAAGCGGGCAGATCGTGTTCGGCGCAGAAGGCGGTGAACGCCTCCAGCGACGTGCCCAGCAGATGCCGGCGGGATTCGGCCGGCGTTCCCGGTTGTGTGTCATGATGGTTCGTCATTACGGCAGATTGTAGGGGCAAAGGGGGGCGGTCACAAAGACGGGGGCTGATGCCTGGGGGCTGGGGATCGAGAGCACCCAGGCGGCGCCGGGGCTGCGAGGCGGTTCGAACCGTCCGATGGTATGATGCTTGGCATGCACACCAACAAGGGCATATCACGGCGGGAGTTCCTCCCGGGGGCATTGGCGGCGGTAGCAGCGGCGAAATCGGCCTGGACCCAGACGCTGACGGCCGCGACCAGTCGGCCGCGGCCCTTTCGGCTCATTCCGCTCAACACCGGCGAATGCCTGCTCGGCAAGAACCACGTGCTCGGCGATCCGTACAGCGACGACGAACGAGTCCCGTTCACCATCTACGCGTTTCTGGCCGACGGCGGGCCCGGCCGGCGGGTGCTCATCGACTTGGGGCCGGTGGGCCTGAAGTACATCAACGACATGTTCCGGCGGTACCGCTTCTTCCGCGACCTGCCGGGCGATACCGACGCCATCCGCCAGCCGCACAGCAACGTGTTCGACTGGCTCAAGCGGCTCAGCCTGGAACCGGCCGACATCAACCACATCGTCTTCACGCATTTGCACGCCGACCACCACGGCCTGACCGACGCCAGGGACGGTGGTGCCGTCATGCGGTTTCCGCGCGCGACCGTGCACGTCAGCCGCATTGGCTGGCAGGACAACCTCGGCAAGCGACGCGACGGTCAGTGGAACAGCTACGTCGACTATGCGTTTGCCGACTACCTGCTGGCCGGCGAGCAGTGCGGAATCGTTCGCTTCCACGACAACGACGAAGTGCTTTCGGGCATGGACGTGATCCACATGGGCGGGCACTCGCCGTGCAGCCAGGCGATTCGCGTGCAAACCGACGCGGGGCCGGTGGTGATCGCCGGCGACGAGATCTATCACTACAGCCTGTTCGAGCGGGGCATCCTGAGTCGGCTATACACCACGCCCGAGCAGCAGTTGGCAGCCAGCAACAAGCTGGCCGATCTGGCGATGGACGGGGCCATCCTCCTGCCTTGCCACGACCCGCTCCTGTCCAAGCAGTACGAGCAGTCGGGCGATGCATGGCTGCGCGACCTGGCCCCGATTTCCCGCCGAGCCGCCCGCGGATTCAAGGCCTCGGCCAAGAAGAAGCTGCCCCGCTCCGCCGCCGAGGGATAGGCAGAGAGTTCTGAGCTGTCAGCTCTCAGCTATCAGCTGTCAGCCGGATGTCCACAGCCTCTACATCTCGATGCGCACCACAGAGACAGTGAGACACGGAGAAAACCAGTCTGGCATCTGCTCGGACTGATAGCTGACCGACTTCGCTAACCAGAATTCTTCTCTGTGCCTCGCTGTCTCTGTGATTCTATTCATTTGGTAGTCCTCGTCGATTCCTTGCACAGTGTGCTCGTGTTGTTAACATATCCGCGGCGGTTCTGTCCACTTCGATCCCTCAACATCGCGGAGGTCACATGGTTCCGTTCTACGTGCCTGAAACTCCCGCGTACACCATCGTGCAAAGCGCGGCCGACTCGTTACGGTTCACCATGACCTGCTGTCTGACGAACTACCTGGGGGCGACGTGCGCAACGTCGTCGTTCGTCAAGCCCGACGGAAGCATCATGGACTGGCACGACTTCGGCCCGCTGGAGGGGCCGGGCTGGGCGGCCAACGCCGTGGGCGGAGCCTATGAGATGCTGTGGTGGGCCCGGTTCATGGGCGATGCGAAGATGGAAGCGACCGCCATCAGCATCCTCAAGCACGTGCTGGGCAACGGCTTCGTGGACTACTCGACGGGAATGATCCGCGGCTACCGCCACACGCTGCGCGACGAGTTCGTCCTCAACTTCAAATCGAACAACGACTGGTTCTGCCCGGGCTCGACGGCCAAGATCGCCGTCCAGATGCTGCTATGCTCGGACCTGCTTCCTGAGTATCGGCACTGGCTCGAATCGGTCGCGCTCAACTATGCCCGCTGGATGGACCGGCATCTCGAGCTCTTGCCCAACGGCTGGTTCCCGCGGCGCGTCACGCCGGAAGGCAAGCATTACACGAAAGCGGCCGAAGGCGGCAACGACAAATTCTTCGCCACCAGTGCCGACGGGTTGTTCATCCTGCAACTCTGGGCGGAACTGACCGATCGCGGCCTGGCCGACTATCGCGAGCCGCTCCGCAAGGGCCTGCAGGTGTTCATGGATGCGGGCGGCATCTACGGCAGCATCAACCACGACACGTACGATCCGCAGGAGAGTGTGGCCTATTCGGTGGCGTTCCGCGTGTTCCGCCGGGCGGGCCAGGTGCTCGACGATCCCGCCCTGGGCCAGTACGCGCTGGAGCAGATCCTGCCCGGACTCGACCGGTTCAAGATGCACGAGGACCGCAACGGCGTGGCCACCAAGGGGCTGCTCTACATGGAGGACAGTTGGGACACGTCATACATGTGGGAGAATGCCGAGGCCGCGCTGGCCCATCTCGAGGCCTACACCGACACGGGCAACATGGAATACTTGGTGCACGGCTTGACCATCCTGCGAGCCATCTCCAAGCATCACCACGGTCCGCACGGCTTTCTCACCGAAGGCGTGGACTGGAACAATCACGTGAGCCAGCAGCACCACATCGACCAGGCGTTGTACGGCGACATCCAGTACACCGAGCCGTTCCTCAACAACCAGCACATCGTCGAACCGACGCTGTACTACCTGGAGAACCATGCTAAGGTGGTACAGGAGGGAAAGACGCGGAAGTACTACGACTACGAGGGGAATCTGCTGGTTGAGGTGAAATAAGCTGTCAGCTGTCAGTTATCAGCTCTCAGCCAATGGCGGCGTTGGGGGGCGGGGGGCGGCGTCCCACCCGCCTCGAATATGAGGACAGGTTACCAACATGCAACAAATTAAGGTTTGGTGTTCGGCGGTGATGGTGGTGGCAACGGTGACGAGCATGGCGGCGGGGGAACGCTGGCCGGGAACACGGCTACTGGTCACGCCGCAGGCTCTCGCGGACGTGCCGGCCAAGGTAGCCAATCACCCGTGGGCGAAACAGCTGCTGGACGACATGCTTGCCGAGGCTGATCGCTGGGTAGGCCGTCCGGTCGATCCCCCCACCACCGGCGGAGGCTGGCCACACAACTACGTCTGCCCGAAAGACGCGGGCCGCCTCGAATTTCGAGAGGATTCGCCGCATCGACACTGGTGCCCGCGTTGCAAGACCTTCTACGAAGGCGAGAAGCTTGACGCAGTGTGGATCAACAGCCGGCACATGAACTTTGCCGTGGCGGCGGAAATCTGCGGCCTGGCGTATCGGCTGGGCGGACGCACCGACTGCGCCGACTGGTCGCGCCGCGTGCTGTTGTGGTACGCCGAGAAGTACGAGAGTTTTCCCATCAACGGCGAGTGGGCCGGCCGCGGTCGCGTTACCTGCCAATCGCTCGACGAGGCCGTGTGGCTCATTCACATGGCCGACGCGTTCGACCTCATCGCCGATCACCTCTCGGACGCCGACCAGGAAACGATCATCACCCGCCTGTTCCTGCCCGCCGCCCGACACATCGAGCAATATCGCTTCGGCGTGCATAACATCGAGTGCTGGCAGGCGGCTGCCCGGCTGATGGCGGCTCTCATCGGCCGTGACGACGCCCTGCGCGACCGGGCGATCGGATCGCTGCGCAAGAACATCGAAGCCGGCATCACGGATGAGGGCATGTGGTTCGAGGGCGCCCCGGCCTATCACACGTACACCATGATGGGCCTGACACCCGCTCTCCTGACCGCCCGGCACAATGGCATCGATCTCGGCCCGACGGACAAGCTGCGCGGCATGTATACGGTGCTCAGTCACCTGGCCCTGCCGGGCTGGCAGATACCGGCACTCAACGACGGTGGACAGACCAGCTTGGCCAGCATGGCTTACTTCCTCGAGACCGGCTCCTATCTGTTCGACGACGCAGAGCTGAAACAGCAACTGGCGTGGATCTATCAATCCAAGCTTGGCAGCCGCACGAAGGTGTCGATCCGTCAGAACCCGCTGGTGCTGCTGTATGGTCCAGCCGAGTTGCCGACGAAGGCGTCGCTCGATCTGGGATCGCGTCTGTTGAAGGACACGGGCTTGGCTGTCCTGCGGCACGGCGGATACACAGCCATCGTCAAGGCGGGCCGCAAATCTGGCTGGCACGATCATGCCGACCGCTGCCAACTGATTCTCGCGGACGAGAAACAGACATGGTTTGACGACTTGGGCACGTCAAGCTATGGCCACCCGCTGTATCTTGACTGGTACCGCCACACAGCCAGCCATTGTACCGTGATGGTGGATGGCAAGCCGCAGGCCACCGACGCCATGGGCGAGTTCGTGAGGTTTGAGACCGCGGGGAACTGCCCGACGATCACTGTCCGTTGCGGCGATGCGTATCCCGGCATCGTGCTGACACGAACCGTAGCGATCGTCGACGGGCTGGTGCTTGATCGATTTGAGGCCAGTTCGGACACCGAGCATGAGTACGCGTTTCTGCTGAACGCGCCGGGCGAGTTCACGTGTAACATCAAGCCGGCCGGCGGCGATTCCGGGACGTCGTCACATCTGAAGCTGGGCAGCGAGTCGCTCGCGGCGCTCGCCGCGAATGCGAACCTGCTGAACGGCGATTGGAAAGAGGCGTCGGGCCGACTGGGCATAACGGCCAGTGCGTCGAGCGCTTTCACCGCGTACACCGGACATGTGCCGGGCTTCCCGGGCGGCCAGCAGCGATCGGCCCTGGCCTTGGTCGTGCGAGGTCAGCGTGCTGTATTTACGGCAGCGTATGTGAGCGATTCGGGCACGGACGGAGCCGGCAACGCACGTTGCACGGAAGTGAGCGTATCCGAGTCCGGCGAAGCCATCTTCAAAACCGCCTCGGGTAAGACGCACGTGCTCCATTGAGATAATGCAGCGGGGGCTGTCCCATTTGGAATGAGTCGGCGGGGGCCAATCCCGCCGCTCGCGTCCGAGTCCCGTATGATGAGTGCGCGCGGGCCGCGGTGCTCAGCGGTGCTGGCCCATCTGGGCGTAGCGAGCGAGAAGTTGGGGCAACTCAGCGGTGAACCGTGAACGGGGCAGGACCAGGTCGGCCCCGGCTTGCTCGGCAGCGTGAAGCAGATCCTTCTGCACATGCGAGCCGAAAGCAATGACCATGGGGTTGGCAGCGGCATCATCGGACCCGACGACGGACTCATCGCCCGGGCTTCGCCCGGCCTGCTTGCAACGGCGGATGACGTCGACCGGGTCGATGCCCTCAACACTCAGATCGATGATGACGACGTTCAAACCGGCATGGGCGGCGGATTCGACTGCCTCGGCGGTGCGAACCACGGACATGGGCAGGCCCAACTCGTCGGCCGTACTCTTGATCCGGGTACCGAAGATTAGATCGCTCACCAGCGCGATAGCGACCATCGCATGAGTCTCCCACTAAACGGAACGTCCGTGCCGCACTGAAAAGACCGTGCCGCACGCGGCACGGCAAACGGCGCGGTCAAACCCACGGCGGAACATTGTAGGAGGTGTCGCGGGTTGCGACCCGCGGCGAGCATTGCGGATCTCCCCTACTCGCGTGTACCCGCGACGGCGGCTGCGCCATGGACCGGGTCGAAGTAGTTGAGAATCAAACTGTAGAAGTACGCGGGATTGTACGGGCCGAAGCCGATATGCCCGCCGCCGCGAAGGATGAGCGTCGCGACCAGCGGGTTGTCGGTCCGGGCGGTGAAGTCGGCCATGTCCTGAGCGGGCAGAAACGGATCGTTCACCGACGTGACCATGAGCACGGGAATCCGCGCGAATTCCATTTTGTCGCCGTCGGGCTGGCCGCGGTGCGGCATGAAGCGCAGGAACTGATACCCCTCCACGATGGGGAACGACGGCCCGAACTCCGAGTGAGCGAACTCGTAGTTAATCAGCCGGCGGAGACTGCCCGAGACTTCCGGATAGCCCTTGCGGCGCATGCGGCTCTTGACCGTCTGTTGGAAGAAATACATGGACGGATCAGTCCACATGTCCTCGCGCGGCGTGTCCGCATCCTCCATGAGCCGTTCCCAGGTAAGCACGGGCGAGAACGCGATCACGCCGGCGGTGTAGTGTTTGCGTCCGGTGGGCGGATCGAGGTGAGCGGCCACGCGCGGCGTGATGCTCGGGTCGTCGGGCCGGCGGCCGTCGTACCAGGCGGCCAACATGGCATGGTTGCCGCCCCAGCAGAAACCGATCAAACCCGTATTACGGATGAACGGGTGATGATCCTGGAGCCACTCCGAGACGCGCATCAAGTCCTGCGTCTCGATGACGCCGAAGTTGTAATAGACGTCAGGGTAGTAGTACTCAACGCGGCCGTGCCCGCGCAGTTCCAGGGCGAGCACGTGGAAACCGCGATCGCGCAGCGCGAACGCCAGATCGCGCGTGCGCAACACGGCGTTGTCGCCGAGGAAACCGGGGATCAGCACGATGCAATCGGCGTCGACGGGTTCGCCGTCGGGGCCGGTCTGCACCGCCAGACGTCCGTGCAGACTGATCCGCTCGGCCACGGGGATCCAGACGGTGCGGAACCCCTCCCAAGGCGGGACGGGCTCGTCGATGGCTTCGGACCGACTGACGGCCTGCCCCGTGTGGACCATGCCGTTCCAGTTCTGGTGGAGCTTGTTGAGCGTCTCGGGAGGACGATCGAAGTAGCGGTAGACGTCAACCGGGCGGCCCTGTTCGTCGAGCATGTCCTCGGTCAACAGGACGCGTCGGCCCCTCGGGGGCAGAAGATGTTCGAGCTGGGCGTGGGCCGCTCGCAGCCACTCGCGTGTGTTGGCGACCCGAGCCGGGCCGGTGCGGTCGGTCACGAGCTCGACGCGATCCGCCTGGCCATCCCGTCCTTGGGACACATGCCCCGCGGCCTCCGGTTCGGCGGATACCCGGACCGGCACAAAATACTCGGATTTCATGGGGATGGCGCGCTCGTCGAAGACGCAGCCCGCCAAGCCGGCCATCACCGCTGCGATGCCGAGCGCCGCGATCCGCCGCTGAGGGGCGAGATTCGGGCTCGTGATGACGGAAGGAGAGTCAGCCGGTACACTGGTGCGTCCTGGGCTGCCGGCCCGCCGGTCGCAGGAAGCAACGGGACGACGGGCCTGCCTGCCGAACCTTGCCGCACCCGCTCCACCGTGGGCAGAACTGCTGATGTATACGCCGAGATACTTCATTTTTTTGATTTTATTGCTCGCGGCCGCCAACTTCGCCGCCCACGGTCACGCCCTTTGGGACGGCCTGTTTCTGGACGATCACTGGCACGCGTTGCGACTGGCCGAGAGCAACTGGTCCATCTCTGAACTCCTCGATGCCACGACGATCGCGCCGGATCGCTTCATGGGCATGTGGTGGCAGGAGAAACCGGTGTCATGGTGGTACGTCCGGCCTTTTGCCGTGCTCGTCGCGAAGGTCGTATACCACCTCTCGGACGGCAGCGTCAAGGCACTGCACGCTGTGAGCATCGTGCTGCACGGCCTGAACGCTCTGATGGTTCACCATCTCGTCCTGCGAATGTCGCGGCGTCGCTTTTGGGCGGTGGTCGCGGCGCTGCTGGTGGTGGTGTACTCGCACAGTGTGTACGCCGTCGCGTGGCTGGCCGCCCAGAACGCGCTCTTGCAGACCACCTTGATGCTGGCCGGTCTGATTCTATACGTCCGGGCGTCGCGACTCGATCTGTACGCAGCCCCGCGCGACGAAGCGCTGGCCACCGAGCTTCAGCCCGAGCCGGCGCCGCGGCTGTCGCTGCCGGCGCTGGCGGGTTTCTTCGTCTGCTGGGGACTCGCGCTGCTCTCGCGGGAAAGCGCGGTGATCCTGCCTGTCTTCGCCGTCGCGTTTGACCTGGCATTCGGTGGAAGACACTGGCTGCGGGCGCGGCTGCCCGCGTACGCCGTGATGGTCGCCGTCGCCGGTGCGTTCACGATATGGCGGGTGTTCTTCTTCGACCACCCGATGCCCGACTTCTACGTCCAGCGGCCGGCGGGACCGGAGTACATCCTGTGGTGGACGGCCAAGTTGCTCAACTACCTGACGGCGACCGTGTGGCTGTCGCCCATGAGCGTCGGTCCGTCGGGGCGGTTCAACCCGTGGCGCGAGACGCCCGGCGACATCGTGCTGATGTTCGTGATCCTTTCGATCATGAGCCTGGGCTATTACATGGCGACCCGACGCCTCCGCGGGTACTGGATCTGGCCGCTGTGGATTCTTCTCGGGATTCTGCCCGTCGTGCCGATCCTGGCCACGCCGCACAACGGCTATCTGCCCAGCATGGGGTTCGCCATCGCCATGGCCATCGGCCCCGCGCTACGCCATGAGACGAAACCAACGTCGATCGGCCGCTGGTGCACGGGCGTGGCCATTTGGTTCCTCATCGCGACCACGACGTACATGCCCATCTACCGGCCCATGTGGTACTCGGTGCTCGCCGCCGAGCGGATGACCATCGACCAGGTGGTGGAGATGCCCCCGCCTCCGCAGGTTCGGGACGTTTTCTTCATCAATCTGCCGTTCGTGAACATCTACGCGACCTACCACCTGGACGAGGCGTTCGGCCGCGGCCCGAAGCTGGGCGTGTACCGGCAGGACGATCCGATCTACCGCACGCACGTGCTGACCTACGCTCCGGACCTGCTGCGGATGGAGGCCCCCTGCCGGCTCGAGCAGGTCGATGCCCACCGTTTCCGCGTCAGCATCGAGAGCGATCGGCCGTACTTCTCCGGGGCCTTGGGCCGCTTTCTGATCGAGGGTCTGCGGCCCAGCGGGGGCCGGCTTCGGACCGGCGACCGCGTGACCGGAGACCTGTTCGACGTGACCATTCACCGAGCCGACGAACGCGGCGTGCGGGAGCTCGAATTCGCGTTCCGCAAGCCCCTGGCCAGCCCCGAATACTGCTTCTACGTCGGCACACCCTCGCGAGCAGCGACTCGAGTCCGCTTCGCAGGCCCCATAACCGCCGAAGATGTGGACGCATCCGCCGAACGGCCCTCGCCTGAAGCGCCGAGTCTCGAGGAGGTCCGATCGGCGGCGGCCCGCCTGCGGAACGGCGATGCTCAGGCGGCCCACATTTTGTTCAGAGCCGCCGAATGCCCACCCGGCCCCGTGAGGGATCAAGCACGAGCGGCGGTAACCGAACTCTGTCTGCCCGTCGCCCAGGCCTTGGCCGCTCCCGTCGTCGAGACTACTCCTTCGGGACTAACCGTGTGGGCCGACGCCTCCCGGGTCAGCCGATGGTGGGCCGATCACGTTGATGAAGCGGCGGTCCGAATCTTGCCCGGGCAAGCGGAGAGATACGCGGATATGCGCTGGCAGCGGGACGCCTTGTTCCGCATCCGCCGAATCGCAGGTACAATCATCCAGGCCGATCTCTATCTGACCGGGCCGCCCTTCCCCGGCCCGCGCTGACTTGGCGTTTGTACCCACTTTCGCTAGGATACCCGCTTTCTACGCAGGCCGCGCGGGGACCGCAGACGGCGCCATCGCAGTTGATTGAGGTAGCATGAGGTTACATCAGCCACAGACGTTCTTCATGACGGGGGCGACCGGCTTTCTGGGCCAGTTCATCCTGCGTGATCTTCTGGCCCGGGGGCAACGAATCGTAGCCATGCTGCGCGGACCGACGGCCGAGGCTTCGGCTCGGCTGAGCAGGCAGACCCGCGACATGGGCTCCCCGATCGACGCCTTCCTCGAGAGCGGGCAGTTGCAGATCGTATCCGGCGCGTTTCCCGACCAGTTGCCCGAGTGCACGTGGGGACGGACGGATGCCATCATCAATTGCGCGGCCAGCCTGCAGTTGTTCACGAACAGCAGCGGTGACCCGTTCAAGACCAACGTGGCGGGCGTCAAAGCGATGCTCGATTGGGCTGACGCCCACGGCGTCACTCGCATGCACGCGGTGAGCACGGCCTACACCTGCGGCTGGAACTCGGGCACCATCCTCGAGCGGTTCCACCAGCCCGAGCCGAAGTTCCAGACCGACTACGAGAAGAGCAAGTGGATGGCCGAGATGCTGATGGCCGAATGGTCGCGGCAGGCCGGCCGCACGCTCACCGTCTATCGCCCCAGCTTTCTCATCGGTGACTCCGAGACGGGCTACACCTGCCAGTTCGCGGGCTTCTATCAGTTTGCCCGCCTGGTCAGCGTGCTCAAGCGTCAATACGCTGATCCCAAGAACGGCTCCAAGACCTACATTCCGCTGCGCATCCCCGGCCGGCCCGAAGACCGTCAGAACATCGTGCCCGTGGACTTCGCCTCCAAGATGATCGCCGAGATCATCCTGCGGCCGCAGTTCCACGGCCGGATCTATCACCTGACCAATCCGCATGGCCCGACCAACGACATGATGAAGCGGATCTACGAGGAGTATTTCGGGCTGTACGGCGGTTACTTCGCCGATCCCGATGAGGTCATCGGCAAGTGCTCGCACGCCGAATCGCTCCTGTGGGATCAGTACAACCTGCTGACGCCTCGGGTCGTGCACACGCCGCAATTCGATATGACGCACACGCAAGAGGCCATGCAGGCCTCGCAGACCGAGTTTCCGGAACTGACGCCGGAGCGGATCTTCATGCTGTTCGACTTCGCCGCCGCCCGCGACTGGGGCCGGCGGACCGGTTCGAAGAAAGAGTCCGCGGCTCCCGCGGCGTGCGGTGGCTCACCCGAGCCGTAATCGATTTTTCAGACACATGCGACTGATCTCGTCCGGAACCGTGTTCGACCCGGACGAGTGCTGCTGCGCCCACGGCGTCACCATCGTTCCGCACCTCCGTCACCGGCGGGTCAGGTGCCTGAAGATCAGGAGTATCAGCAGGCTGGACAGGCTCGAGCCGGTGATGACGCCGACGGCGGGAATGGCCGTGCCGTCAGCCAGTGCACCGACGAGGCTGGCCGAGGCGGCACCGAACGTGAACTGCAGGACACCGAGCAAGGCGGAAGCACTACCGGCCTGATCGCCGACGGGCTTCATGGCCACCGCGATAACGTTGGGGAAGATCCAGCCCAGACTGCCCACCAGTGCGAACAGAAGTGCCACGAACACAGGGAACGGAGCCCGATCGGCCACGAGCAGGGCCAACAGGATCGCCGCGATCACGAGGTTCAGGACGACCGCCCGCATGAGGATCTGGCGCGGACTGAGCCGGCGCAGGAGAACGCGATTGAACTGCCCGGTCGCGTAGAGCCCTACCGCGTTCGACATGAACACCACGCTGAATTGCTGAGGCGTCACGCCGTACAGTTGAATGAACAGGAACGGCGAACTGGAGATGTACGCAAACAGCAAGGCGTGGCAGAAGCCCGCCGCCAGGGCGTAGCCAATGTAGTCCGTCCTGCGAAACAGGCCGGCGTACCGGCCCGCGACCATGCGGAAGCGGATTTCGAGCCGGTCGGTCCTGGCGAGCGTTTCCGGCACTCCCCAGAGCACGCCCACAAAGCAGAAGGCGGCGAAGGCCGCCACGACCCAGAAAATGGCCCGCCAGTGCAGCCAAGCCAGCAGTGCGGCGCCCAACACGGGGGCGACGATGGGCGCCAGGCCGCCGATAATCATCATCAGCGAGTAGAAGCGTGCGGACTCATGCTCGTCGAACATGTCGCGCACAACCGCTCGCGAAACCACCACGCCGGCCGAACCGCCGAAGCCCATCAGGAAGCGGGCGCCGATGAGTATCGTGATCGACGACGTGCACGCACAGACTACTGAGGCAAACACAAATGCCGCGCTGCCCAGAAGCATGGGCAAGCGTCTTCCCCAGGCGTCGCTGAGCGTGCCCCACAGGAACTGGCCCAGAGCCAGGCCGATCAGGAACACGGAAAGCGTGAGCTGAACAGCCCCGTCCGACGTGCCCAGATCACGAGCGATACCGGGCAGCGCCGGGAGATACATGTCGGTGGCCATCGGTCCGCACGCCGACAACGTGCCGAAGATGATCACCAGCCAAGGCGAGCCGTGCGGGCGGCGGGCCGGGATCGCGCGGCTTACGTCGCAGCCGCAAGACTGCGGTCCGGACGTTTCACCTGCGCAAACGGGCTGGACGGCTGCATCGCAAGACGGCCGCGGCAACTGCTCGGGGGAATGTTCGGGGTGATCCTGCACGTCAATCCGGACCGCCGGTCCGCCTGGTTGGGTCAATCGCTGCGGTGCCTTCGCGCGCAGAGTGTACTACAACGCGGACATGTTCGCACGCGTGCACCCGCAGGAGGGAAAGAAGGTCGCGATCGCACACGTGAAAGGACAGGTCGGCTCCGGAGGCAAGAACGGCCCGGAGGTAGAGAAGCGGCGGGACAAGCCCCGCCGCTGTGTGGGAATGTCGGGAGGATGAATCGGCGACGGTTACCCGGCGGCCTTCTCCGGCTTGGGCGGACGCCGGCGCTCGGGCGTGGACGGCACCTGCTCGATCATTTCGTTCGGTTGCCCCGGCCGCTTTTTGAGCGTGAATGCATCGTAGACGTCGCCCACCGCGGTGCGGGCCTCGTACCGCAGCGTGGTGCCGTCGATTGAGATGATCTGATACAACTGCGTGTCCTCGGCGGCCCGGCGGAACTCGGTGCGAGGGTTGGCGTCGAGATCATACATCTTGGGCCCGCTCACCGAGACCACATAGACCGTACCGCCGGCAGGGGTGCGCACGCTCGCTCCCGTAGGAACGTTCTGGACCGCTTCGAGCAGGCCGCTTCGCCCATAGGCGTGGTCGTGCCCGGTCAGGACCAGGTCCACGCTGTGCTTGTCGAATATCGGCTTCCACAGCTCCCGCAGCTTGACGTTGTCTCGTCCCCTGGCCGTCGAATAGATCGGATGATGGAACGTCACGATCTTCCACGTCCGATCGGTATCCAAAACCTTGTCCAGCCATTCGACCTGCTCGGCCTGCAACTGGTTGGAATCCAACGACACGATGCGGAGGTTCTGATAGTCGATGTAATAGACAGAACCGGGCAGTTGCGGCACGCCGTTGGCGGGGAACGTGAACTGCGACCAATGCCGCGACACCCGGCGTTCGCGGCTGCCGTCGGGCTTCTTGATGGAGATGTAATCGTGGTTGCCCGGCGTGGCGATGACCGGAATCATGGCGTTGATCCAACTGCCGGCCCCGTGCCATTCCCCCCAGAGCGCATCGTCATCCGCGTCGGTCACCAGATCACCGGCATGCAGTGTGAAGGCCGCTCGCGGGGCATCGATGAACGCCTGGCGAATCACACGCGACCACCGGCTGCGCAGGTCGGTCTGGGCATCGCCCACATAGATGAACGAGAAGGGCTCGGGGGTTGTCGGGGCGGTGCGGAACTGAAACCACTCGCTCCAGTTCGTGCCATCACCGACGCGATATGCGTAGATGGTCGCGGGAGAGAGTTCCCTGAACTCCACCACATGCAGGTGCCATTCGGGCGGATCGGACTCGTATGGCTGCGTCTTGGCCTCGATCCGCTTCGCTTTCTCGGGGAAGTTCGGCCCCGCGTCGGCCACGGCGATCTCGGCGAACGCCCGGGTGACATCTACAGAGGTACGCCAGGTGACGGTCTGCGTTGTGGTCGTATCGCCGGTCCAGGTCAGGACGATACGGTCGGGCATTCGCGAAGGTGCGTACAACTCGGCGGGCGGAACCGCCGGCGGCGCATCGCTCGGATTGTCGTGGGCCTGGACCGAGGTCGAAGCGAAGGCCAGAACCGCACCCGCGACCAGACTTGTAACCGCCCAGATGCGTACCGCGTCCGTCAACCGCACCAGGAAGCTGCGACTCATGATTCACCCTCGGAAAGAATGGCATCACGCCCGTTCACCGCACGGGCCGCATGTCAAGGCCCTACACTATAAGCCTCGAGCGGCCCGAACGAAACAAGAAACCCGCAAGCTTTTCAGAAGAGCTTACATCACTCCTTCCTGCTGTCCCGCAAACAAAACAGAAAGCCCGAAGAGAGCAAACTCCCCGGGCTTGTCCTGGTATCCCGGCCTCGTCCGATCGAGAACAGGTCTGGAGATCGTGCCGCGCCGATCAACTGGGCGGCAGTGCCACGTCCGGGCCGGCCGTGCTCACTACGGCGCTGCGGACGCGGACACGCCGAGTCACCGGCGTGCCGATGTTCTCATTCCGCTGGTTGTCGCGCGGAATGGCAATCACCCCCGTCCGCGACAACTGCTTAATGCCATAAGGCCGGCACAAATCGATGAAAGCCTCGATCTTGTCCTCCGGGCCGGTGAGCTGCACCAGCACCGACTTGGGCCCCACGTCGGCGATGCTCGCCCGGAAGATCTCCGTGAGCTGCCGAATCTCGCCGCGTTTTTCCGGCGGGCAGTGGATCCGGATAAGCAGCAGGTCGCGCTCGACGCAATCCTGCTCGCTCAGGTCGCGGACCTTCACCACCGTGACGATCTTGCCTAACTGCTTGCGAATCTGCTCCATGGTCAGGTCGTCACCGGACGAAACGATGACCATGTGCGAGAACTGCGGGTCTTCAGTTCGCCCGACCACGAGCGAGTCGATGTTGAAACCACGAGCGGCGAACATGCCGGCGATGTGAGCCAGCACGCCCGGTTGATTCTGCACGAGAACGCTGAAAATGTGCTTATGCATGGTTCGTACCCGATATCTGTCCCGGCTTTTTGAGCCAGGCGGTTATCATTTCATGACGCCGGCCAGCCCCGCCCCGTCCTCGGTGGTCTTGGGCTCAGGGGGCCAGCGAACAGGATGTATCTTGTCAAAATTGACCGTCGACGGACTGACGATCCCTCCGGACATCAGCAGCTTGATGGCCTCTTCCATGGTCCAGGTCGTCTCCGACACCCGGTCGAGCGGGACAATCTGCATGTACCCCGTCGTCGGGTTGGGCGTGGTGGCGATGTAGACGTTGGCCATCTTGCGGCCCGTATCGGCGTCCTCCATGACCGATGTCAGGAAGGCGATACACTTCATTCCCGGGTGCGGAAACTCCACCAGCACCACGCGTTGGAAATGCATCGACTCGGCCCCCCCGAACGTCATCACGATCTGCTTGGCCAACGTATAAATGGTCTTGACCAGAGGCAGCCTGGTGAACACGCGCTCGAACCACTGGATCATCCGACGGCCAAACACGTTGGCCGTGAGCAGTCCCAGCAGGTACAGCAGGAACAGCGTCAGCAGCACCGCCACCAGCGGCACAATCCAGTCTTTGTAGTCCTGCACCGTCGCCGGCAGAATATTCTTGTTGGCCTCGAGAATGAGCTTGGCCACCCGGTCGGCCAGCGGCTGCGTCGCACCCCGCATCATGTCGAAGATCCACCGGACGATGACGTAGGTCACCCAGATGGGAATGACCGTCACCAGACCGGCGACAATCCGCGTGCGAAGCAGCGTCCGCAGGCCGGGAAACAAACGAACTCGCCGGCGCGAGACCGCGGGGACGGATTCGACTGGATTGGCTGCCTGATCCATGCCCTACGGAACCTTTCGCTAGGCCATCCCCCCCATTTCCATTTCGTGCAGGCTCTTGCCCACCGCCACCATGGGATAGACGTTTTCCTCGCGGTCCACGTGAACGTCCAGGACCACCGGGCCGGGCGTGGCGATCATCTCACGGATGGCATCGTCAAGCTGCTTGGGATCGCGCACTTCGAGTCCCTTGCAGTTGAACGCCTCGGCCACCTTGGCGAAGTTCGGATTGGTCATGGGCGTGGCCATGTACCGCTTCTCGTAGAACAGCTCCTGCCACTGCCGGACCATACCCTGGTAGTGGTTGTTGAGGATCACGATCTTGGCCGGGATCTGGTACTCGGCGGCGGTGGCCAGCTCGTTGCAGGTCATGAGGAAGCTGCCGTCGCCGTCGATGTCGATCACCACCTTGTCGGGGCGGCCGATGGCTGCGCCCAGTGCTGCCGGGAAGCCATAGCCCATGGTCCCCAGCCCGCCCGAGGTGATCATCTGCCGCGGATAGCGCCAGCGATAGAACTGGGCGGCCCACATCTGGTGCTGGCCCACGCCCGTGGTGATGATCGCTTCGCCCTGCGTGATGCGGGCAATCGCCTCGATCGCCTGCTGCGGCTTGATCGTGCCTTCGACTGGGTGGTACTGGAAGGGATAGCGCTGCTTCCACTTGTCGATCTGCTCGAACCAGGCCACCCGCGGCCGATGCTCGACGAGCGGCACGAGTTCCTCCAGAACCGCCTTGGCGTCGCCGACCACCGGAATGTCCACGTCCACGTTCTTGCTGATGCTCGAAGGATCCACGTCAATGTGGATGATCTTCGCGTGCGGGGCGAACGTCTCGAGCTTGCCGGTCACGCGGTCGTCGAAGCGGGCCCCCACCGCGATCAGCAGGTCCGAGGCCTGCACCGCGTAGTTGGCATAGGCGCTGCCGTGCATACCCAGCATGTGCAGCGAGAGTTTGCTGTCCCCCACCTCGTCGAACGCGCCGAGGCCCAGTAGTGTGGTCGTAACGGGAATGTTGCCCTTGCGAGCCAGCTCGCGCAGGTTCTCCGAGGCGTTGGCCGAGATCACGCCGCCGCCCACGTAGAGCACGGGCCGTTCCGACGCGTTGATCGCTTCGGCGGCCAGTCGGATCTGCCGGTCGTTGCCCTTGACCCGCGGTCGATAGCCGGGCAGGTTCAGTTCACCGTCGTTGTTGTAGGCGAAGCTGCTCACCTGCACGTCCTTGGGCAGGTCCACCAACACCGGCCCGGGCCGGCCGGTCCGGGCGATGTGGTAGGCCTCGCGGATGACCCGGGGCAGGTCGCGCACGTCCTTGACCAGGACGTTGTGCTTGGTCACCGGCCGCGTCACGCCCACGACGTCCGCCTCCTGAAAGGCGTCGTTGCCGATGGCCGCCGTCGCCACCTGGCCCGATAAGGCGACCATGGGAATGCTGTCCATGTAAGCCGTCGCCAGAGCGGTCGTCAGATTCGTGGCCCCCGGTCCGCTGGTCACCAGGACCGTTCCCACCTTACCGGTCGCCCGCGAGTAGCCGTCGGCCATGTGCCCGGCACCCTGCTCGCAGCGGGTCAGGATGAACTTGATGGGCGCTCCGTACAGAACGTCGAATGTCGGAAGAATCGCCCCGCCCGGGTAGCCAAACAACACCTCGACGTTCTGCTCGAGCAAGGCCTCCAGCAGAAGTTGAGAACCCTTCTTGGCAACAGGGGTTACGTTCTGAGCGGCTTCAACGGACGGGGCTGCGGGAGCTGGGATGGCGCGCGCGGGTGCTTTGGGCGGCGGCTTGGTCGCCATGGTTTTCTCCTTTCCAATAGGTTTCCATGGAGTCTCCCGTTCGCCACGACCGCCCGCGGCGAACGGGTGAGCCGTACCGGCGGAAAACCGGCCTTGCCCGGAGCCTCCACCCTGAAGACGCCGGACAAGTAGCTCATCGGTTATTCGGTTGTCGGTCCCAGAAGGTTTCCCCCGACACGGGGACACTGAGACATCCGACAATTGTCGTCTATTCCCGCCCGGCAATCAAGTACGGGGTGCCGCATTTTGGTAATCCCGGAATGTGCAGGCCCCCTAGCGGCACTGGGCAGGCTGGAAGCATGCACCGCCAGGGATGCCGGCTGGATGCAGGGATCGGCGAGCCGGTAGAATCCCGGAATGGACCTGAACACGATCGCGATTCGGGAGGAAGCGGGCCGGCACGAGTCCTTGGCGCTGGCCTTGCGGGCGGTGGCCGAGGCGGCCGGCGGCGAGGTGGATTACGACTGCCTCTGCGCGGCCATGGGCGTGTCGTTCGCGGCGGTGTCCGTCAGAGCAGAGCCGGCGCCGGGCTGGTGGATGACCTACGGGCGGGATGCGTTCGTCGAACCGGCGGCGGCGCTGTTTGGTATTCGTCTGCGCAACCTGCAGCCGCCCGCGGTCGGACTGGAGATGACACAGGCCGTCGAGTTTCCGCAACACTTCGAGGCGAGCTACAAGCCGCTCATCCAGCGGGCGCTGGAGAACGGCCAGCCGGTGATCGCCTGGCAGGGCTGGCCCGGCGTGAGCGGGATGTTCTGGGGCGTGATCACCGACGCTTCGGGCGAAGCGATGTCCGGCACGACGATGTGGGCCGGTAGCCCGCACGTGCAGATGGTTTCGCCGGCCGTGCAATGCTACGTGGTTGAGGATTGCACGCCGGGCCTGCCACCGCGTGACCGGTTGCTGGCCATGGCCATGCGGCACGCGGACGCGTACATGAACCGGGCGCCGTTCCAACTGACGGCCGAGGACGGCCTGCCCGCCATGATCACCGGCCCTGCGGCGTTCGACGCGTGGGAGACCTGGCTCAGCGAAACGGAGTTCGGCCCGCCCGATCAGGACGCGTCCTGGCGTGAGCATCGCCAGCACGCGGAGTTCATCGTGAGCAGCTTCCGGTCGGCGGCCGGGTTTCTCCAGTGGATTCGCTCCGCCGCTCCCCGCGAGCGACAGGATGCCGTGGGTGCGATGATCGATGCTTGTCACGAGATTGTCACGCGTCTGACGCCGTCGACCGACGAGGCAGGCGTCCGCGATGCATTCACCTCGGCCGATGGCCGGCAACAATTGCTCGCTGCGGTCCACGTGGCCGAGGCGTGCAATCGACGGCTGGCCCTGATGATCGAGGAGTTCGCCCGCGAAATGTGAATGCGAACGCACACTCCCCGTGGAAACGAGACGGCGGGGGCAAGCCCCACCGCTCTGGAAGCATTCTCTGAACTGAGGGTTCTGATCAGAAGTCGTCGGGAAGCTTCTTCATCTGCTCGAGCGAGAAGACCGGGCCTTCCTTGCAGACGTAGACGGGGCCGCAGTTGCACCGACCGCACTTGCCCACGCCGCACTTCATCCGGTTCTCCAGGCTCGTGTAGATGTCCCGGTCACCAAGGCCCATCTCGGCCAGGACCGGCAGCGTGTTCTTGATCATGATCGGCGGGCCGATGACCAGAGCGACGGCATTCTCGGCGTTGATCTTCGCCCGGGCGGCCACGTGCGGCACGAAACCGACTTCGCCCTTCCAGTCGGGCGTTTCGCCGCCGGGATCGACGCAGCGGATGACCCGCGTCCGTTCGTGTTTCGCCCACTCGTCGAGCTCATCGACGAACACCAGATCGCCCGGCGTGCGTGCGCCGTAAACGATGGTGATCTCGCCGTACTTCTCGCGATTCTCCAGCGCGTACCAGATGGCACAACGAATGGGCGGCATGGCGATTCCGCCGCCAATGAAGATCAGGTTGCGGCCTTCCCACTCTTCCATGGGATAGCTCGTGCCGTACGGACCGCGGAAGCCGATGGTGTCGCCTTCCTCGATCTGCCACAGCGCCTCGGTCACCGCGCCGGTGCGACGGAAGCAGAACTCGATGTAGTCCTTCCAGTTCGAGCTGGAACAGATGTTGAAGGTGGACTCCCCGTAGCCGAACGCCGAGAAGATCCCGAATTGCCCGACGCGGAACGAGAACTCGCGGGCCCGTTGGGCATCGGCAAAGGCGATGCGCACGGACTTGACGTCCGCGGTGTGCTGCTGGACCTTCAAAACAGTCATCAAATCGGGCTGGTAGATGTTAGCAACCATTGAGCTCGTCTCGGTTCCGATTCGCGTTCCTGTCGCCGCGTTGCCGCGTCGCCCCCTCACCGCGTCATTCCTCCGCGGTCTCACACATACTCACTCGGCTCGACCTGTTCGACCCCCTGCATGGCCACGAGCACGGGCAGCACGCCCAGCCCCATGGGGCAGACTCGCGAGCAGTTGCCGCATCCCGTGCAGAGCGTCTCGCCGAATTTGGCCGGATACACCTCGAACTTGTGGTAAATCCGCTGGCGCTGCCGCTGGCTCTGAACGGACCGCGGATTGTGCCCCGATGCGTGGGCGGTGAAGATCGCGAACTGGCAGGTATCCCAGTTCCGCACGCGGGCACCGGTGTTGCCGACCTTCTCGTCGGCGATGTCGAAGCAGTGGCAGGTCGGGCACTCGTAGGCACAGGCGCCGCAGCCGATGCAGCGCATGGTCATGGCCGCCCACTGCGGGCTTTGGAATTCGTTGTTGAGGAACTCGCGAATGGAGTCCAGGTCCAGCCGAATCTCCGGGCCGGGGCCAACCTCACCCACGCGCTCGGACGGTTGGAGCGCGCCGGCGAACAGAGCCTTGCCCTTGTCGGTCAGACAACGCACTTCGTACGTGCCATCACCCAGGTTGAACAGCATGGCGTCCGAACCGCGTTCATCATCGGGGCCCGAGCCCACCGCCGTGCAAAAGCAGTGCGCGTCGTGATCCTGGCAGGCCAGCGTGACCACCGTCGTGAGGTTCCGGCGACGATTGTAGAAGACGTCGCGGTAGTCCCAGTTCATCACCTGGTCGAGGATGGGTAGCGCGGCAGCATCGCACGGACGGGCGGCGATGACGATCTGTTCGGTCTCAGGCAGGGGCGTCTCGACGAGCTCGATCTTGCGGCCCTCGAGCTTGTACCCGTAGAGCTTCTCGTGACGCGGGAAGACGAACTCCTTGATGGAGTTGCGCGGACGGGGCGAGCCGCCGATGCGCAGATCTTCCGCACGACTCAGCCATTGATATAAAACGACGTCGTCGCGCACCTCGGTGGGGCCGGCGACGTGCTTGCCCTGGCCCATCCAGGTGTTGACCAGCTCACGCAAAGCGGTCTCGGCGATGATGGTACTCATATGCGTGTCTCTTTCGTTGCCTTGGCTGGCACAGCGTTCCCGCCGCCGTTGCCGCGGCGAGACGGATCAAGGCCGGCGAAGGTTGAACTTCGCTCAGCCGATAAAGCTCTCCTTGTCCTGTTCGGAGAACGCACCGATGACGGCTTCGGCCTGTGGGTCGTAGCCGGCTCGATAGCCGAAGTTCTCCTCAGCCGCCCTGGCCAGCGATAGATTGAGCAGCCGCAGGTCGATGCCCGCCGGGCAGGCCCGGGTGCACTCGTCGCAACCGATGCACCGGCCGGCCAAATGGAACGCCCGCGTGATGTGCCAGGCGTAGTTGCCCTTCAGGCTCGCCGACGTACTCACGCGGGTCGGCCGATTCTTGTCCACCACGCACTGCTCGCAATAGCACAACGGGCAGACTTGGCGGCACGCGTAGCACTTGATGCAGCGCTCGAACTCTTCCTGCCAGAAGGCCATCCGCTCTTCGGGCGTCTGGTCCATGAACGCGTCGAGATCCGAATAGCGCCAGGCCGCGGTCACCGGTCCGCTATCCGTCTCGCCGAGCGTGATATCCACGCCGGGCGGCATGTGCACGTCGCACACCTTGCACTTGGCGGCGGTGGCCGCCCGCGGATCCTGCCCGTCGACGGGGTGTCCGCCGATCACGCCCTGGCAGGCCACGCCGATCACCACGATCTGCGACCGGTCGATCTGCGACTCTTTTTCGAGCACGATCAGGGCCTTGGCGTCGCAGCCCTTGACGATGATCGCCGGCCGTCCCAGCGCTTTGACTTCCTTGCGCGTCAGGTACGTCGTGAGGTTCATCACGCACTGGGCGTTCCAAACGAGCTGGCCGACCTCGTCGGGCGCGGTCACGAAAACCGGGTATGGCGGCAGTTCCGGGTGTTTCTGCCCGTAGCCGATGACCACGTCCACCTTGCCCGTTTCGAGCAGCTCGCGACACGTCTTTTGCAGCCGCTGAATCATCACGACGCCTCACAGATTCGCTTGTACGCCCGGTACGGCCCCATTTGCCGCGTCTTTTCCGTGATCTCCGAGATCACCTGCTGGAACTTGCGCCCTTCGGCGGCCGAGATCCACGTGAAGTGGATACGATCCATCTCGATCCCCAGCGTGTTGAGCAGTTCGCGGAACAACATCCACCGGCGACGGGCGTGATAGTTGCCCGAGGTGTAATGGCAGTCGCCCGGATGGCAGCCCGAAACGAGCACGGCGTCAGCCCCGACCTCGAACGCCTTGACGATGAGGTTGAAGTCGATACGGCCCGTGCAAGGCAGCCGGATGATGCGCACGTTCGCCGGGTACTCCAGGCGGTTGGTTCCGGCCAGGTCGGCGCCCAGATATGTGCACCAGTTGCACACGTAGGCGATGATCTTCGGCTCGAAGCTGCCTTCCTGCGTGTCTAGATGTTGTTTCTGCGTCATGTTCACTCATTTCCGGAGGCATCGAGGCGAAACATCCGCGCCCGGCGTTCCCCGCTTCCTCCCGTCATCCCTCACGCGAGGCTGTCCACCATCGCGTACACCTGCTGCTCGGTGAAGCCCTCGAGTTCCGCGCACTTGGAGGGGCAGATCGCCACGCACGTCCCGCAGCCCATGCACAGGCCCGGGTTCACGCGAGCCGTCCGCTTGATGAGCTTGCCGTTGCGATCCTTGATCTCCGCCCGCTCGATGGCGTTGTAGGGGCAGGCTCTGGCGCAGTTGAAACAGGCCGCGCACAACCGCTCGTCGATGCGGGCGATTTCCGGCTCGCGGGTGATCTCCTGCTGGCTGAACATGACCAGCACCTTGCCCGCGGCGGCGGTTGCCTGGGCCACCGACTCAGGAATGTCCTTGGGCCCCTGGCACGCGCCGCACACGAACACGCCGGCGGCATTGGTCTCGACCGGCCGGAGCTTCGGATGCGACTCGGACAAGAAGCCGTGCTCGTCGTATCCCACGTTGAGTTTCTGGGCGAGTTTCTCGACGCCATCGGCGGGCCGCATGGCCGTGGCCAGTACGACCAGATCGGCTTCGACGGTCACGGGCTCGCCGGCCAGCGTGTCCACGCCACGGACAATGAGCTTGCCGCCCTGTTCCGTGATCTTGGACACGCGGCCGCGGTGATAATGGGCGCCGTCCTGCTCGATGGCCCGGCGGACAAACTCGTCATAGTTCTTTCCGCCCGCGCGGATGTCCATGTAGAACACATGAGCTTGCCCGTCGTGGACCTTGTGCTTGTACAACATGGCGTGCTTGGCGTTGTACATGCAACAAATCTTGGAGCAGTACGACATGCCCTTGGCGTTGTCGCGCGAGCCCACACAACTGATAAAAACGACGGTCTTGGGTTCCTTGCCGTCGGAAGGCCGTTTGAGTTCGCCGCCAGTCGGGCCGCTGGCCGAGACCAGCCGCTCGAACTGTAGCGAATCGATGACGTCCTTGTATTGCCCGTAGCCGTACTCGCCGTAGCCGGCCAGCTTGGCGTCGTCCTGTTCCTTGCCGATGTTCCAGAGCCGATAGCCCGTGGCCACCACGACCGCCCCCACCGGCTCGGTCACCAGTTCGTCGGCGTCCTGGAAGTTGATGGCCCCGGCCGCGCACTTCTTCGCGCACAGCCCGCACTTGCCCTTGGTCAGCATGAGGCAGGCGTTGGCGTCGATCACCGGACGCGCGGGCACGGCCTGCGGGAAGGGCACGTAGATGGCCGTGCGGTTGCCCATGCCGTAATCGAATTCGCTGGGCGTCTTCTTGTTGGGGCACGCATTCCAGCAGGCTCCGCAACCCGTGCACTTTTTCATGTCCACGTAGCGGGCCCGCTTGCGGATGGTGACGATGAAGTTGCCGACGAAGCCGTCGACCGACTCGACCTGCGAGTAGGTGTACAACTTGATCTTCGGATGCTGGCCCACGTCCACCATGCGAGGCGTGAGGATGCACTGCGAGCAGTCGAGCGTGGGAAAGGTCTCGGACAGCCCGGCCATCTTGCCGCCGATGCTCGGTTCGCGCTCCACGAGCACCACCTCGTGGCCGGCGTCGGCGATATCGAGAGCGGCCTGGATGCCGGCCACGCCGCCGCCGATGACCAGCGCTCGCCTGGTGAGCGGCACGCGGATGGGTGACAGGGCGTGGTTCCGCATGACCTTGGCCACCGACATGCGAACAAGATCCACCGCCTTGGCCGTCGCCGCGGCTTTGTCGTGGTGTACCCACGAGCAGTGCTCGCGAATATTGGCCATCTCGACGAGGTACGGGTTGAGTCCCTCAGCCTGAGCGGCCTTGCGGAACGTCCGGAGGTGCATGTGCGGCGAGCACGAGGCGATGACGATGCCGGTCAACCGCTCCTCACGGATCTTCTCGCGGATGGTGTTCTGCCCGGGATCCGAGCACATGTACTTGTAGGTGAGGCTGCAGCGCACACCCGGGACGTCGGCAATCTGCCGGGCCACTTCTTCGACATCAACCGTGCGGCTGATGTTCTCACCGCAATAGCAAACAAACACACCAATCCTGGCCATGACGTCCCTTCCACATCCTTGAACGCGTGTTCAATGTTCGTCCACGCGGATCATTCGTACGAGTGCGTCCGCGGCTCACTGCCCACGACTCGCCAGACCGCTCGCCGCGACAAAGTGCCGGTCGATCCCCAACTCACTCTCCTGCAATCCGAATGCCAAACCCACCAGGTCGGACAGATAAAACACGGGCAGGTTGTGCACGACGCCGAACCGGCGCTCGACGTCCGCCTGTTTCATGTCCAGATTCACATGGCACATCGGACAGGCCACGACCAGGCAGTTGGCCCCGTGAGCGGCGGCATCGCTGAGGATCCGATGCGACAGTTCGAGCACGGTCTGCTCGTTGCACATGGTCATGCCCGCGCCGCAGCATTCGGTCTTGTAATTCCACTCGACGGGAGCAGCTCCCAGTTCGCGCAGAATCGTCTCCATCGAGGTCGGATGCTCGGCATCGTCAAACCGCAGTGTCTCCGGCGGGCGGGTGAGAAGGCATCCGTAGTAGCAGGCCGGCTTGAACTCGGTCAGCGCCCGCACCTGCTTGGTTCGCAAGGCCTCGCTGCCGGCCTTCTGCAGAACCTGGATGAGGTTGACCACCTGCGTGCGGCCCTGGACCTTCAGCTCGACGATGTCCGACATCTCGTCGCGGAGTTTGGAATCGGCGGCGATCGCCCGCGACGCCTTGATCAGTTGGGCCGAGCACATGGGGCAGGGCGCGAGCATCTCGGCGAAACCGTCGCGCTCGGCGATGGCCAGATTTCGCGCCGGCAACGCCACGGCGAGCTTGTGATTCAGCGAATGGGCCGCGGTCGCCCCACAGCAGATCCAGTCGTCCAGCTCGCATAATTGCACGCCCAGCGCTCCCAGGCAGGCCCGTACCGACTGTTCGTAGTCGTTCGAGGAGCCGTGGAGTGCACAACCGGGATAGTAGCCGATGTTCATTGGAAAAAGCTTTGAGCTATAGGCTATGAGCTATAAGCCAGAAAAAACAAGACTACGACGCACACTTCGCGAAGATCCGCTGAACCACGTCGCGATCGCGAACCTTCTCGCCTTTCAGATGGAACTTGCCCCGCTGGATCATCTTGGGGCCCAGCATGGCGTCCTTGAACAACAGCGGCACGCTGAAGTCCTTCGCGAAGGCCTTGGTCTTGAACCAGGCGATCAGCTCCAGCTCATTCAGCCGCCCGTAACGCCGAATGTTGTCGAGGAACGCCTGCTGGAACACGACGGTTCTCATCTGCTCGGACGCGGGGTTTCCGCTCCGGGCGGCGAGCTCGCGAAGAGCGTCCATAATGCCGGCACAGTCCACCGATTTCGGACAGCGGGTCGAGCAGGTCTGACAGGACACGCACAACCAGATGGATTGGGCTCGCATGGCCTTGTCCATCCGGCCCAACTGCACGAGCCGGATCAACTGGTTGGGCAGCACGTCCATGTGCTCGCCCATGGGACAGCCGGCCGAGCACTTGCCGCACTGATAGCAGTGGCTCACGTTCGTGTGAGCGATCTGCTCGACCGGATTTTCTTGTTGTACTGCTTGCATTTCACTCCGCTCTTTCCCGCGTCATCGCCGGCGGACGGACGCGGCTCAAATCGCGCTCATTTGCCGGACCAGATGCTCGGCCAGCATGGCCGCCGTCCGCTCTTCCACTTTGAACGGGCTTCCCTTGCCTTTGTCCGGCTGCACCACGAAGGTCACCACCTTGGCCGCCTCATCACCGGTGACGCCCACGTACTCGCCCTTGGTGTACTGCACGAGCGAGCCGGGCAACCGGCCCATGTCGCGGGCCAGGAGGACGATCACCCGGTCGTATGAGCTGGCCGCTTTCATGACCTTGATCGGGCTGATGGTGCTGCTGCCCAGTGTGGTCTCGACGGGCAGGGTCAGCTCGAGCAGCTTGCGGCGAACGTACCGGCCCAGGCCGGCATCCTTCTGCAACAAGCCGCCTTCGGCGAGCAGGCAAACCTTCAGGCCCGCCCGGTTGGTGATGCAGATCTTGCTCACGTAGTCCAGCGCACCGGTGCCCGCTTCCTTGCCGGCGGCATGGACCTGCGACCGGAACGCAGCGTCCAGAATGTCCACGATCTCGCCGTCCACGAACGGCTGAATCGCGTAGAAGAAGATCTTGTGACGGCGGTAATCGGCTTCCCACCGGGCGTCGGGCGCGGCCAGCACGACAATCTTGGCCGATGGCGCCAGCGTGTTGATGCGCTCGACGATGACCGCGCCTTTGCCGCGGAACGATCGCGAATCGAGGATGACCAGCACACCGTTCAGCTCAGCGGCCAGGCGGTCGTCCCAGTCGGCCAGACTGCGAACCTGGCAGCCCAGGGCTGCGAGTTTCTGCGATTGCTCACGGGCCGCGGATTCGTCGGCATTCAGCAGAAGCACGCGGCGATACCGGCAGTGCACTTCCTCTTCAGCCAGGCGCGTCGGCGAGATACTGGCCACCCAGCCGGTTCGGCCTTCCGCATCGGCCAGAGCCGCCGGGTTGTCCGCCAGCGCGGAGTTGATCGCACAGACCACGCCGGAAACCGGCGCGGGCACGGTGCGCACGCTGCCGTCGGCCATCACCAGACCGGCCATGGGCAGGCCCTGATAGACGACCTCGCCCATCTGCGGCAGGCGCACTGACTGAACCGCGGCGGCCACCGATCGGCCGACCATGGGCCCGACGAGCAGTTCGCCGTCGTCATCGGGCAGCATCCAGGTCTCTTCCCAGAACAGCAGACCCTTGGTGTCCGGCGTCCACTGCGACACGCCGCTGTTTGACGTGGCCGGCACCTCAATCGCGGGTGCTGCGCTTCGGGGCCGGACCAGCCGCTGCACGGATTCGGTGATTTCTTCTGGTGTAAACGGCTTGGTGATGTAGTCGGCCGCCCCCAACCGAACCGCCGACGTCGCGTTCGGAATGCTCGGATGTCCGGTGATGAAGATGACCGGAACATCGGGCTTGCGCTTACGAAGGTGCTCGAGGAACTCGATGCCGTCCATCGAAGGCATCGAGATGTCAAGCAGGATGGCATCGTAGTGTCGTTCGCTGGCCAGCGTCAGGCCTTCGCGCGGCTCCTTGCTGGTTTCGACCTGGTATCCCTGGCGGGAAAGGACGCGCTGGCAGCCCTGGCAGATGACTTCCTCGTCATCCACGATGAGAAGTGTCGGATCGGTTGACATGAGCAGGCTCCCTCAAAGTGTTCGCACGCCGTAGGTCCAACCTTGCATCATGCGTGCCAACCCGATTTGTGGACCATCTGGAGTGATTTGGCGGGAAAAGCGAGGGAAAAACTGCTTTTCGGACCCTCCGGACTGTATTGCGGAAATATACAGTGTACAGAGCGAGGATTCAGTGCGGGGTATACAGAGGGGCGCGACCTCTACAGCCGGCGCACGGCGGCGCCGGGCAGAAACATAGGACGTTCCGCCCTTACGGTGCGATCTCGGACGTCAGTCCATAGCGTCGCATGAGGGCGTGGAAGTTGGTTCGCTGCATGCCGACCTGCTCGGCGGCCCGGCTGACGTTCCCTTCCGACCGCTGCAAGGCCCCCATGAGGAAACGGCGCTCGAGATCCTGGACCGCGCTGTCCCGGACCTGCTGCTTGAGCCGCTTGAACTCCTCCCAGGTGGTCGGGATGGACGTGATCGTCGGCCGAGGCGGAGCCTGGCGAATCTCGGCCGGCAAGTGGCGAACTTCGATCCTGTCGGCGTCGCACAGGATGGCCATGCGCTCCACGATGTTGCGTAACTCGCGGACGTTGCCCGGCCAGTGGTAGCTTTCCATGCAAGCCATGGCCTCGGGCGAGAAGCCCTTGACCTCGACGTTGTTCTTGCGGCAGAAGCGGTCGAGGAAGGACATGGCCAGCCGAGGCACGTCGCCCTGCCGTTCGCGAAGGGGAGGCAGGTAAATGGGCACGACGTTCAGCCGGTAATAGAGGTCCTCGCGGAACGTGCCCTCTTCCACCATCTCGGACAGCTCGCGATTCGTCGCCGCCACCAGCCGAATGTCCACTTCGCGTTCGGTGGTGTCGCCCACCATCTTGACCCGCTTGGTTTCCAGTACCCGCAGCAGCTTGCCCTGCGTTTCCATGCTCAGGCTGGCCACCTCGTCAAGGAAGAGCGTCCCCTTGTTGGCGGCCTCGAACAAACCCTGCTTGGTGGCGATGGCCCCGGTGAACGAGCCCTTCACGTGTCCGAAGAGCTCGCTCTCGAGCAGGCTGGGCGCCAGGGCGCTGCAATCACATCCCACCAGGGCGTGGTCCTTGCGCCGGCTCAACCGGTGAATGGCCCGCACGACCATCTCCTTGCCCGTACCGCTCTCGCCGGTGACCAGAACCGTACCGTCGGTCGGAGCGACGCGACGGATCAGCGAGAAAACCCGCTCCATGGGCCGGCTCTCGCCGATGATGCCTTCCAGCCCTCGCTGCATTTCCAGCTCCTGGCGAAGGGAGGCGTTCTCGCGGACCAGCGTCGAGCGTTCCCAGACCTTCTTGAGCACCATCTTGAGCTGGTTGGGCGAGAACGGCTTGGAGATGTAGTCGGCCGCCCCTTCCTTCATGGCCTCGACGGCCGTTTCGACGGTGGAGTGGCCGGTGACGATCACCACCTCGCTCGAAACGCCGGCGGCCCGCAGGTGCTTGAGAATCTCGATCCCGCCAAGGCCCGGCATCATGAGATCCACCAGGATCAGATCGAAGCCGCCGGTCAGGGCCATGTTCAGTCCCGCCTGGGGATCCTGGCAGCACTCGACCTGGTGGCCGTCAGCGGACAGCGTTCGCTGGCAGGCCAAGCCCACCACCATCTCGTCGTCAATAACGAGAATGCGCTGCGGGGCGGGGATGACGGTCTGCTCCGGGCTGGTGCTCATGGGTGCCTCTGACACGTACGTCCGGTCTCCATCTCGATCCGCGCGGGCCAGGAGCCCGCGGCTTGCTCATGGCTCGTTTGCGTTGGCGATGAGCGCCTCCTCATTATCCGGCGCCGCAGGCTCTTCGCCAAACGGCAAGGCCACCGTGAACGTAGCCCCTCGCCCCTCCTCGCTCTCGACGCTCAGCACGCCCCCGTGCTGCTGGACGATCCGATGGCTGACGCTCAATCCCAGACCGGTGCCCTTGCCCGCCGGCTTGGTCGTGAAGAAGGGATCGAAAATCCGGTCCAGGTGTTCCTTGGGGATCCCGCAGCCGGTATCGGCAATGCTCAGCATCACGTCCCGCTCACGAGACAGCGTGCTGATCGTCAGGTCGCCCCCGTCGGGCATGGCTTCGCCGGCGTTCAGGGCCAGATTCAGGACGACCTGCTGCAACTGGTTGCGGTCGCCATACACAGGCGGAAGATTCTCGTCCAGGTGCTCTTCTATCCGGATCTTCTTGAACTGCGATTGGCTGGCAATCAGCCGCACCGTCTGACGCACCACCTGGTTCAAATCGACCATGGCCTTGTTCGCGGGCCGTTCTCGGGCAAAGTCCAGGAGGCTGCCGACGATTTCGCCCACTCGTGTAGTCTCGTGGATGATGACGTCCAGGTCCTGCCGATCCTGGGCATCCATGTTGGACTTCTCGCGAAGCAGGTGAGCAAACGTCAGCACGCCGGTGAGTGGGTTGTTGATCTCATGGGCCACGCCCGCGGCCAGTCGGCCGATGGAGGCCAGCTTCTCGCTCTGGTTGATCTGCCGGCTGGTGGTCTCTTCCAGCTTCTTCTCGCGAAGGGCGACGGCATCGGCCATGTTGTTGACCGCCCGGCACAACTCACCCATCTCGCCGGGCGGACAATGCTCGACGCGGGCCGTCAGATCGCCCGCCACCACTTTCCGCGACATTTCGATCAGCCCGCCGATGGGCCGCAACACCCGCTTGGTCACCACGAACATCAACACGAGGCAGGCCGCGCTGGCCGCCCCCACCATCACGAGGAAGCCAGTGACGAGCAGGTTGTGCCGGTTGGCGAACGGCGCTTCGAGCAGCCCGACGTACAGGGCGCCGATGGTGCGGCCGGACGGATCCTTGATGGGCTCATACGCACTGATGTAGTGATCATTCACCACGAAAGCCCGGTCCGCGTAAGTCTGCCCCGCTTCCAACACGCGTCGATACACCGCGTCGCTCATGCGGGTGCCCACCGCTCGCTCGCCGTGCTCATCGCGCACGTTGGTGCTGATGCGCACATCCTGCTGAAAGAGCGTCACCGTGCCCACCGGCTTACCGCCGTAGAGTTCGTGCGGGAAGACCTGGTCGCGAATGCGGTCGACGAGTTCGTGGCGGTGGTTGAGGAGGTTGGCCGCGTAGAGAAGGCCGACCATTCTATGGGTCCGATCGAACAGCGGAACGGCGGCGGCCAGCGCGAGCGCGTCTTGCCGAACCGTGTCGGTCGTCGACCGGGCCGCCGGCGTGTCGCGCAACTTCACCTCGGCCTGATGAACCAGGCCGGCCCCCTCTTGTTCGAGGACCGCCCGATTCAAGAGCACGGTCCCGCTGAAGGCCGTTCCCTTGGCGATGGCGGCCTCCAGCACGGGATCGCCGGCCAGCGATCCGCCTCCCGCGGCGTCCTGGCGGGCGCGACACAGCACGCGGCCATCCGGCGCCACCGCGTCGAGCACGTCCATTTCGCCACGCTCATACAACGCATGCAGCAGCGGAACCAGTGCATCGGTGTCACCTGCTGCTACGGCTCGCGCGAGATCCTCGTTCAGCGCAGCGCCGTCGAGCAAGCGAGCGACCCCCATAATCTGGCAGGCGTACGCCGCGCGGGCCGAGTTCAGGTCCAGTCGGACCCGGCTCTGGATCTCCCGAAGCCAGACCTTCCCCAGATGCTTGACGGTGGCGAACGAAAGCAGGCTGTTGAGCACGAGGACGACCGCGATGAACCCCATGGTCAACTTAAAACGAATGGTCATTTCATCACGGCTCCGCACCTGAGGATTTTGGCCCAGCGGCAGGGCAAGAAGTCAGATCATCTGATTATTCAGATTTCGCGACCTCGCGCCAAAACCGAACACATGTTCCGATTCCAGGATACAGAAAGACCTTACTCCTTATACAGTGTATACGTCGACAATACAGGAACTGGCCTGAGAATCCGGCCATTTCGTGCATCATAGATTCAATCTGTCCACCCAAAACGCAATTTGACGCCATCGCCCGCGGGTCTGTGCCCACATCCGGCTCTCGCCGAGCTTTGGCACACCACTTGCTCGTGAAAAAAGGCACAAACAATCCCCTGCCAGCCGGACTTGCACAGGCCTGAGTGGTATGGAATCAGGCTTGGGGGTTATGGCCGAGTCTCAGCAGGTTCGGAGCAGCCAACAGGCGATGAGGAGGCTTTGTGATCGCGTTTGATATCGAGCCCATCTTACAGAATCACCCGGACGCCGGCCGGGACAGCCTGATTCCGATTCTGCAGGAAGTGCAGGCCCGCCACGGGTACTTGTCGCGGGAGGCCGTGGTTCGGGTGGGCGAACACCTGCGGTTGCCGGCCAGCAAGATTTACGGCGTGGCCACCTTCTACAACCAGTTCCGATTCCAGCCGCAAGGCCGCTTCCACATCCAGGTGTGTCGCGGCACGGCCTGCCACGTGAAGGGCTCGGCCGCGGTCCTCGACGCCATCCAGCGCAGTCTCAAGATCGAGGCGGGACAGACCACGCGCGACGGTCTGTTCAGCCTGGAAGTGGTGGCCTGCATCGGCGCGTGCGGCCTGGCCCCGGTGATCTCCATCAACGGCGAGTTCCATGCCGGCGTCACCACGAAGAAGGTGGAGCAAATTCTGGATTCCTATCGAAAGCGAGCAAGCGAAAATGGCAAAGGCGAAGCGGCCTAAGGCTGAGAATAGTTGCGGCTGTGCGGAGAAGGCGGCCGAGTCGTGCTGCAACAACTCAGCCGACTCCATCATCGCGGTGTTGAGCCGAACCGATGAGGAGCTGGGGCCCGAGTGGCAGACCCGGCTGGCCGATCTGCGGCGCGAACGGGTGTCTCGCCCGACGATCTTCGTCGGCACGGGCACCTGCGGACTGGGGGCGGGCGCCCGCCAGACCGTCGATGCCATCAAGAATTATCTGCAGGAAAAGAAGGTCGAAGCGGACATTGTGGAAGTAGGTTGCATCGGCCTGTGCTCGGCTGAACCCATCGTGGACGTGCAACTGCCGGGCCGTACCCGCGCTTCGTTCCGCGGTATCACCCAGGAAAAAGTCACCCCATTGTTGGATGGCGTCTTCGCCGGCACCATCCCCGCGGAACTGGCGTTGGGTCAGCATCGCCCGGCCGAGAAGGCCTCGCTGCAGCCTTGGGCCGACATGCCCTACCTGGACGAGCACCCGTTCTTTGCTCCGCAGATGCGGTGGGTGCTGGCCAACTGCGGCATCATCGATCCCAAGAACATCGATGAGTACATCGCCATGGGCGGTTACCGGTCGGTGGCTCGCATCCTCAAGACCATGTCCGGCGAGGAAGTCTGCGACATGGTCGAGGCCAGCGGTCTGCGAGGACGCGGCGGCGGCGGCTTCCCCACGGGCAAGAAGTGGAAGTTCGCCCGGGCGGCCCACGGGGACCAGAAATACCTCGTGTGCAACGCCGACGAGGGCGACCCCGGGGCGTTCATGGACCGGGCGGTGATCGAAGGCGATCCGCACCGGTTGATAGAGGGCATGATCCTGGCCGCCTACGGCATCGGCGCTTCGTTCGCGTATGTGTACATCCGGGCCGAGTATCCGCTGGCCATCGAGCACCTGCAGCGGGCGATCGCCCAGGCCAAGGAGTACGGCCTGCTGGGCAAGAACATCCTGGGCAGCGACTTCAGCCTCGATATTAAGATCAAGATGGGGGCGGGCGCGTTCGTGTGCGGCGAAGAGACCGCATTGATTCACAGCATCGAGGGAAAACGCGGCATGCCGCGCCCACGCCCCCCCTTCCCGGCCGTCAAAGGCCTGATGGGCAAGCCCACCGTCATCAACAACGTCGAGACGTTGGCGAACGTGCCGGTGATCGCCGCCCGCGGCGCCGCCGCGTTCAGTGCGGTCGGCACCGACACCAGCAAGGGAACCAAGGTCTTCGCGCTGTCGGGCAAGGTCGCCCGCACGGGCCTGGTGGAAGTGGCCATGGGCACCACCATCCGGCAGATCGTGTTCGACATCGGCGGGGGTATTCCCAACGGCAAGCGATACAAGGCGGTGCAGATCGGCGGGCCTTCCGGCGGCTGCATTCCCTCGCAGCACCTGGACATCGACGTCAACTACGAATCGCTTAAGACAGTGGGAGCCATGATGGGCTCGGGCGGACTCGTCGTGATGGACGAGGACACCTGCATGGTGGACGTGGCCAAGTTCTTCATGGACTTCATCCAGCGGGAAAGCTGCGGCAAGTGCATCCCCTGCCGGGAAGGCACGCGGCGGCTGCTGGAGACGCTCAAGCGGATCACCCGGGGCGAGAAGAACGAGAAAAACTTCGACGCCCTGCATCGGTTCCAGAGTGTGATGGCCATGCCGCGGCTGGCCCAGGTCATCCGCGAGACGAGCCTGTGCGGGCTGGGGCAGACCGCTCCCAACCCCGTGCTCAGCACGCTGCGGTGGTTCCGTGACGAGTACGAGGCACATATTTACGACCGCAAGTGCCCGGCCGGCGTATGCCGCGAGCTGCTGACTTACCGGATCGAGGCCGAGAAGTGCAAGGGCTGCACGCTGTGCGCCAAGCGCTGCCCGGCCGAAGCGATCGTCGGTTCGGTCAAGAATCCGCATTACATCGTCATGGACAAGTGCATCGGCTGCGGAACGTGCATCGACGCCTGCCGGTTCAACGCGATCGTCAAAGAGTAAGCAACGAGCCGCGGGTTTCAGCCCGCGCGGAATTCCGTAGAGCAAGCATCCGTGATCCAAGGCCCGCGCGGGGTTGAAGCCCGCGGCTCGAGTCAAGGGGTTTTCGTAATGGTAAACATTGAAGTCAACGGGCGAACGGTTCAGGCGGAACAGGGCGAGATGCTCTTGCCCGTGCTTCGGCGGGCCGGCGTGAAGATACCGACTCTGTGCCACATGGAGGGCCTGCTGCCCAGCGGGGCCTGCCGCATGTGCGTGGTCGAGGTCGAAGGGGCTCCCAACCTGACCCCGAGCTGTGCGTTCCCGGTCAGCGAGGGCATGAAGATCAAGACGCACTCGCCGCGTGCGGTGCGGGCCCGCAAGACCATCGTGGAACTGCTCCTGGCCGATCATCCCGATGACTGCCTGTACTGCGTGCGCAACAACAACTGCCAGCTGCAGGATCTGGCCGAGGAGTTGGGCGTTCGCCAGCGGCGGTACGCGGGCGAGAAGAGCAAGTGGAAGCCCGACGTGTCCAGCCCGTCGCTCGTCCGCGACCCGGCCAAGTGCATCCTGTGCGGCAAGTGCGTGCGAGTGTGCGAAGAGATCCAGGGCGTGGCCGCCATCGACTTCGTCGGCCGAGGCTCCAACACCCGCATCGGCACGGCGTTCGAGGAAGGGCTCAACCTGTCGAGCTGCGTCTACTGCGGCCAGTGCATCAACGTCTGCCCCACCGGCGCCCTCCGCGAGCAGAGCCACCTCAAGGAGGTCATCGACGCCATCAACGATCCGGAGCGCATGGTGGTCGTGCAGCACGCCCCGGCGGTCAGCGTGACGCTGGGCGAATTGCTGGGGCTCCCGGCGGGCATGGACGTGGCCGGCGTGATGACCGCGGCCCTGCGGCGCCTGGGCTTCGACCGCGTGTTCGACACCGGCTTTAGCGCCGACCTGACCATCATGGAAGAGGCCTCCGAGCTTGTGCACCGTATCCAGAACGGAGGCAAGCTGCCCATGATGACCAGCTGCTCGCCGGGCTGGATCAAGTTCGTCGAATCGTTTTATCCGGACCTGATGCCGAATCTGTCCACCTGCAAGAGCCCGCAGCAGATGCTCGGCGCGGTGGTGAAGAGTTATTTCGCCCAGCGCGAGGGAATCGATCCGAAGAAGATATTCAGCGTCAGCATCATGCCGTGCACGGCCAAGAAGTTCGAGGCCGGACGGCCGGAGATGACCCAGCACGGCCTGCCCGACATCGACGCGGTCCTGACCACCCGCGAGCTGGCACGGTTGATCCGCATGCGAGGCATCGACCTGGCCGCGCTGGAGCCGGACACCGCCGACACGCCGTTCGGCGAACGGACCACGGCGGGCAAGCTGTTTGGAGCCAGCGGCGGCGTCATGGAAGCGGCCATTCGCACGGCGTACTGGATGATCACCGGCAAAGAGCTGGGCAATCTGAAAGTCGAGGCGGTGCGTGGACTCGACGGCGTGAAAGAAGCCCGGCTGGACATCAACGGTCTGAACGTGGGCGTGGCCGTGGTCAGCAGCCTGGGCAACGCCCGCAAGCTGATGGACGAGGTGCGGGCGGGCCGCAGCGACCTGCACTTCATCGAAGTGATGACCTGCCCGGGCGGATGCATCGCGGGCGGCGGCCAGCCCATCGGCGCCGAGCGCGACGCCATCCGGGCGAGAATGAAGGCGCTGTACGCGATCGACGACACGGAGGCCGTGCGAACGTCGCATGCGAACGCCGCCGTCAAACGGCTCTATGACGAGTTCCTCGTCAAGCCGCTCGGCGAAAAGAGCCACCACCTGCTCCACACGCACTACACGGCCCGCAAAGTGCTGGTCTGAGCAGCGGGTCACGTCGGCGGGCTGGCCGGCCTCGCACGACGAAGTGCGAACGGGAAGCGACAACGTATCGGATGCACCGAGAAGATTGACCCCGCATGGGGACGGAGAGCACGACGATGATCAACCTGGCCGAGGACGTGAAGTTCAAGGATCGCAAGACGGTCCTCCTGGTGGACGATGACCCGGATTTCCTGATGCAGCAGAAGGTTCTGCTCGAGCAGGCCGGCTACAACGTATTGCCTGCTCAGGGAGAGGCGGCGGCGGAAGAAGTGCTCAGGGAACATCGGCCCGACCTGGCCGTCCTGGACGTCATGATGGAGAAGATGGACGGCGGGTTCGTTCTGTCGCATCGCATCAAGAAGAATGACCCCTCGATTCCCGTGATTCTCATCACGTCGGTCTCGAGCGAGACCGGAATCGACTTCGACACCGCCACCGCCGAGGAGCGGTCGTGGGTCAAGGCCGACGCCCTGCTGTCCAAGCCGGTGCGGTTCGAGCAGCTGACCCGCGAGATCGACCGGCTGTTGAAGTAGTGGTTTGGCGGGCGTCACGCCCACCCGAGGCGGATCAGCTACCCGCCCCGAAGTCCCCAGGGCTCAGGTCCCGGGGGCTTGGCCAAAGAAGCTATCCCCGAGATCGGGATCCATGCGTTTTGGATGCCGGGTTCCCGGGGTTTGGAACACCGCAGAACGCCGAGAGTGTGGAGGGCAAGACGTTCCTCATCCTCCCACTCTTTCCTCCCCTCTCGGCTCTTCTGTTTGCCCGCGGCTACCCGGGCGATATCATCTCCGGTATAGCCGTGAAAGCGAAGAACCGCCCATGAAAGCGCAATCGACCTCATCCCAGACCGGTGCCACGGTCGCCATCAACGCCGAACAGATCGAACACATTCTCGCCACCCATCGCCGGTGCGACGCCGTCCTCGTCCGCGAGGTTCTGGCCAAGGCGGCCGAGCACAAAGGGTTGGACGCCCGGCAGGTGGCGGCCCTCATGTCGATCAGCGACCCGGAGCTGTTGCACGAGCTGTTCGAGACGGCACGGAAGGTCAAGCAGGAAATTTACGGGTCACGGCTGGTGCTGTTCGCCCCGCTGTATATCTCGAACCTCTGTTCGAACGAGTGCCTCTATTGTGCTTTCCGGGCCAAGAGCAAAGGAGTCAAGCGGCGGGCCCTCACGCAGGAGGAGATCGCCCGCGAGACGCGCATCCTGGTCGAGCAGGGTCACAAGCGCATCCTGATCGTGGCCGGCGAGTCGTATCCCCGTGAGGGGCTCAAGTACGTCCTGGACGCCATTGAAACCGTGTACAACACGCGAAGCGGGCGGGGCGAGATTCGCCGCGTCAACGTCAACCTGGCGCCGCTGAGCGTGGACGAGTTCCGCCAGCTCAAGGCCGCCAACATCGGCACGTATCAGTTGTTCCAGGAGACCTACCACCGCGAGACGTACGCGCAGATGCACGTGGCCGGCCCCAAGAAGGACTACGATTGGCGGATCTCGGCTATGGACCGGGCCATGGAGGCGGGCATCGACGACGTGGGCATCGGCGTGCTCTTCGGTCTGTTCGACTGGCGGTTTGAGGTGCTGGCCATGATGCAGCACATCGCCCACCTGGAAGCCAAGTTCGGCGTCGGGCCGCACACCATCAGCGTGCCCCGGCTCGAGCCGGCGGTGGACTCGGTCATCGCCAGCCAGCCCCCGCATGCCGTCTCCGACATCGACTTCCGCAAGATCGTCGCGATTCTGCGACTGGCGGTCCCCTATACCGGGATCATCATGTCCACCCGCGAGACGCCTAACATACGACGGGAGTCGTTCGCGCTGGGCGTGTCGCAGATTTCCGCCGGCAGCCGGACGAACCCCGGCGGTTATTCGCACGATGATAACGAGGGCGACGAAAGCCAGTTCCAGCTCGGCGATCACCGCCCGCTCGACGAGGTCGTGCGGGACGTGGCAGAACTGGGCTACATCCCGTCGTTCTGCACGGCGTGTTACCGGCTGGGCCGGACCGGTCAGGATTTCATGGACCTGGCCAAGCCTGGCGACATCAAGGAACATTGCGACCCCAATGCGTTGTCCACCTTCCTGGAGTATCTGGAGGACTACGCGTCGCCGGCCACTCGGGCGGTCGGCGAGAAGCGAATCGCCGAAGCGCTTCAACAAATGAGCGCCTCGCAGGTTCGGACCTCGGAACAACTGTTGAAGAGCGTCCGAATCGGCGAGCGGGACGTGTTTGTCTGACCGATCGGTGCGGGGCGGACGGAGCCGCGGGCGTGCCGGATGGTATCGGCCCGCGCGGCGGTTGGGAGACGCGCGGTTCAGTAACGTCACCCGCGCGGGCTGATGCCAACCCGCACGATCGCGGCTCTCGTAAGGGGTTCCGACATGGACCAGACGTTCCGTACCGAATCGGACTTTCTCGGCGAAATGAAGATTCCGGCGGATGCGCTGTGGGGCATCCACACCGCCCGGGCGATCGAGAACTTCCCCCTGAGCCTCCGGCCCGTACACCCCGCCCTGATCCGTGCGTACGGTTACGTGAAACTCGCCTGTGCCATGACCAATCGCAGATTGGGGGTCTGGGACGATGCGGCCAAGGCCGACGCCATCGAGCGGGCCTGCCGCGAAATGGCCGATGGCCTGCTCACCGAGCACGTGCGGGTCGATGCCCTCCAGGGCGGAGCCGGCACGAGCACGAACATGAACGTGAACGAGGTGCTGGCCAACCGGGCGCTGCAGTTGCTGGGCGACAAGCCGGGCAACTACGCCCGCGTCTCGCCCACCGACGACATCAACCGACACCAGAGCACGAATGACACCTACCCCACGGCGCTGCGCCTGGCCGCCATCCATCGACTGCGGCCCCTCGAAGAGCAACTGGTCGCGTTGCAGGAATCGTTTCAAGCGGCCGAACGGCGCTTCGAGCACGTGGTCAAGATCGGCCGGACCGAGATGCAGGATGCCGTGCTGACCACGCTGGGCCGCGAGATGTCCGCCTACGCCGAGGCGTTCAATCGCGACCGCTGGCGCGTGTACAAATGCGAGGAGCGGCTGCGGGTCGTCAACCTGGGCGGCACGGCCATCGGGACAGGCGTGACTGCTCCGCGACAGTACATCTTCGGCGTCAGCGAGACGTTGCGGCAAGTTACCGGAATCGGCTTTGCCCGGGCGGAAAACCTGGTGGAGGCCACGCAGAACGCCGATGTCTGGGTCGAAGTGTCGGGCATCCTCAAGGCCTGCGCGACCAGCCTGCTGAAGATCTGCTCGGATCTGCGGTTCATGTCGTGCGGCCCCCAGGCCGGCATCGGCGAGATTCGCCTTCCCCAGCGGCAGTCCGGCTCGTCGATCATGCCCGGCAAGGTGAACCCGGTCATTCCCGAGGCGGTGAGCCAGGCGGCCATGCGGGTCATGAGCAACGACGCGGCCATTGCCGTGGCCTGCGCTTCGGGTAATCTGGAATTGAACCCGTTCCTACCGCTGGTGGCCGATTGCCTGTTGGAGAGTATCGATTTGCTCGCGAGAAGTTGCGACATCCTGCGACGGCTGTGCGTGGACGGCATCGAAGCTGACGAGACTCGCTGCCGGCAGGAGGTGCAGGCCTCGACCGCCGCCGCCACCGCACTGGTGCCCGTGCTGGGCTACGAAGGAGCGTCCGAACTGGCCTGGCGGGCTTTGCGCGCGGGCCGGACCATTCGCGAGCAGGTGGCGTTGGAAGAGATCATGCTGCCCGAGGACTTCGACGCCCTGGTCAGCGCCGAAGCGGTCTGCCGGCTGGGACAGGTGGACATCGATCACCCGCGTCCGGACGAGGGCGGCAAGTCGAAGACGGAGCAGGTCTCATGATCGCGGCTGCCCCCAAGGGAATGCGCCTGCACATCGGGATTTTCGGCCGGCGCAACGTGGGCAAATCCAGCCTGCTCAACGCGATCACGCGTCAGAACGTCTCGATCGTCTCGGAGCACGCGGGCACGACGACCGATCCCGTCGAGAAGCCCATGGAGCTCCTGCCGTTGGGGCCCGTGCTGTTCATCGACACCGCGGGGATCGACGACATTGGCGCCTTGGGTGAGCTGCGGGTCCGCAAGACGCGTCAGGTCTTCGACCGCACCGATCTGGGGGTGGTCGTCACCGAGCCGAGTGGCTGGGGCGAGTTCGAGGACCGCATTCTGGCCGAACTCGCCGAGCGAAAGATCCCCGCCATCGTCGTGTTCAACAAGACCGACACGCGGCGACCGGACGAGGCGATCGTTTCACGGCTGACCGCCGACAAGATCCCCACCGTGCAGACGGCGGCGGTCAGCGGGACCGGCATCGTCGACTTGCGTCAGGCCCTGCTCGACGCCGCTCCGGCCGAGTTCATCAACAGCCCGACGCTCGTCGCGGATCTGGTCGGCCCGGGTGAAATGGCGGTCCTGGTCGTGCCCATCGACAAGGAGGCGCCCAGGGGTCGGCTGATTCTCCCGCAGGTGCAGGTGATCCGCGATCTGCTCGACGGCGATGCGTTCTGCATGGTAGTCAAGGAACGGGAGCTGCGGGCGGCGCTGGATCGGCTCGGGACGCCGCCCAAGCTGGTGGTCACCGACTCACAGGCGTTTCTGAAAGTGGCCGCGGACACGCCGCCGAACGTGCGCATGACCAGCTTTTCCATCCTGTTCTCGCGATTCAAGGGCGATCTACTGGCACAGGTCGAAGGAGCGATGGCCGTCGATTCACTTCGCGCGGGCGACCGCGTGCTGGTGGCCGAGGCCTGCTCGCACCATCCGATCGCCGAGGACATCGGGCGAGTGAAGATTCCGCGCTGGCTTACGCAGTACGTGGGCGGCAAGCTGCACTTCACGCACGTGCAGGGCCACGATTTTCCGGACGACCTGCCCGAGTACAAGCTGGTGATCCATTGCGGTGCGTGCATGAGCAACCGCCGTGAGATGCTGACGCGCGTCATGCGGTGCCGGCAGGCGGGCGTGCCCATCACCAACTACGGGCTGGTGATCGCCTACAGCCTGGGGATTTTCGAGCGGGCGCTGGAGCCGTTCCCAGCCGCCCTGGATTTGTACGAGGCCCTCAAACACCGAAAGAAGTAGTATGTTTTGGGACTCCGACCAACCTTATCCGCTGGCCGGTGCGGGCCTGGGCTACGATCAGATACTCGCCTGGCTGCGCGAAGACGATGAAGTTCGCCTGCGCAACCTGTGGGATGCCGCCGACGACATGCGCCGTCGCTCGGTCGGCGACGACGTGCATTTCCGCGGATTGATTGAGATTTCGAACCACTGCGTGCGGCGGTGCGCCTACTGCGGCCTGCACGTCGAGAACCCGAAGATTGAGCGATACCGCATGACCGCGGACGAGATCCTCGCCTGCGCCCGCGAGGCGAAGGAGTACGGCTACGGCACGGTGGTCATGCAATCGGGCGAGGACTACGGGATTACCGTCGCGTGGATGGCCGATGTCATTCGGCGCATCAAGTCCGAGGTCGGCCTGGCCGTCACGCTCAGCCTCGGCGAGCGGCCGGTCGAAGACTTGGCCGCCTGGAAACAGGCTGGCGCCGACCGCTATCTCATGCGCTTCGAGACGTCGGACCTGAAGCTCTACGACCGCATCCATCCGCCGCTCGGCAACCGCAAGTCAGACCGTTTCGCCCTGCTCGAGGAACTGCGGCGTCTCGGCTACGAGGTCGGCAGCGGCGTGATGATTGGCATCCCCGGCCAGAGCTACGACACGCTGGTGAACGACTTGTGCATGTTCCGATCGATGGACCTGGATATGATCGGCGTCGGGCCGTATATCCCCCACCCGGATACGGTCCTGGGCCGCGATCCGCAGCCCCTTCCACCGGACCAGCAGGTACCCAACACGGAACTGATGACTTACAAGGTGGTGGCGCTCACGCGGTTGCTCTGCCCACAGGCTAACATCCCCAGCACCACCGCCCTGGCCACGATCAACAAGGCCAACGGCCGCGAATTGGGCCTTTGCCGCGGGGCCAACGTGGTCATGCCCAACCTCACACCTGTGCAGTATCGCCGGCACTATGAGATCTATCCGGCCAAGGCGTGCATCAACGAGACGGCCCGCGAATGCCGCTTCTGCTTGAAGAACCGCGTCCAGTCCATCGGCCGTACCATCGGCCAGGGCCCCGGCGGCCGCGTCCGCTCGTAACCGTAGATTACCCCTGCGTCCTTCAACGAGCGGCGGGGCTTGCCCCCGCCGTCTCATTCCCCCGCCAGTTCGCAAGAAAAGCTGTAAGCTGTGAGCTATAAGCTATGGGCCTGCGTGGTGGTTGGTTCGCGTTGGGTGCCCAGGCCCGATCGCAAAGAGTCCGCCGGGTCAAAGCCCGGCGGCTCCCGCGGGTCCGCACTCGGTGCCGTCAGACGTTGCGGGCCAGGAAGAACGTGGTGCCGGCCAGGAAAGCCAGCAGACCGGTCTGGATTGGATCCCAGCAGCTACCGGCGCCCTGGAAGACCATCGCTCCGGACCCCATGAGCATCGCCCAACGCATGTAGTAGCCCATCTTCCCCAGCATGTTGTTCTCCATTGGATTTGAGTATTCGGCCGCTTCCACTCGGCCTTGCCGCCCGCGCGGATGCCTCATGCCGTCCCGCGGGCGGTCCGGTCAAGAGTCTAGCCGACGCGTTTCGGGCGTCAAGCAGCACCCGGGGCATGCGGGCTTCACCGGGAGACCAATCGCGTCGCACTCTCTTCCGTGCGCCGGATGTGTGTCATGATCTGCATCGCCCGCGTGCGAGCCGCTTCCATCCTGGGCTTGCGGATCTCCGCGTACCCGTTCACGTTTCGCACTGTCTCGAGCAGCTCGACCCACAAAGGATAGCTCGCGTCACAGTTGAGCCCGACCGAATCGACGATCTGCTCGTACCAGGCCAGGAACTGCCGTTCCTCGTACCGGTAGAACGGAATCACCTTTCGCAGGAAGCGCAGGCTTCGGATGAGGTACAGCGCCGTGTGCGGCACCTTGATATCGACTTTGATGCCGAAGAAACGCGGATGGAACGTGCGACGGTATTTGATGCGATCGCCGTTGGCCGGGTTGACGTTGAACCGCTGACGATCGCGCCGCAGCTTCTCGTAGCTGGTCAGCAAGTGCGGGACATAAAACTCGTCCTTGATCAACATGAGCTTGGCGAGGTTCCACACCACGGCCTTGGTGGCCCGGAAGCCGAACCGTTCGTGGTCAGCCAGGAACGTCCGCCGCACGCGATCGACATACCGCTGGGCATACCGCACGCCGCCCCACTGGATAAGGTCATAGATGCGGATCGCGATCTCGCGCATGGTCTCGCGGTCGAGTTCACGGCAAGCCCGCAGGGTGGTGTAGGTCATGTGCTTGTAGGCGCGGGCCAGCTTGGTGTCCGGCAAGCGCCGCCGGCCGGAAGCCCCGGGCCGATCTTCGCGTAACGCCCGCCGCGAGCCGAGCAGCCGCATGTTCAGATAGGCGGCCTTGGCCCGAACCGTGCGAGCCAGCGAGCGCGACGCCTTGGGCTCGAACACCTCACCGAACAGCTCAGGGTTGGTCACGAACTTGCGGCCCACCTCGAACGCACGGAGGTTCTTGTCCAGGTCGGCGCGAACCGACTTGCGGATCGCCTCGTGAATGGACTCGAGCTTGACCGGAATCAGCCCGCGCTGGTAGGCCACGCCCAGCATGACGATGTTGACGTAGAGCTTGGTCCCGAAGATCCGCTCACACAAAGACGAGACCGAAGCGGCGAAGTAGCGGTCGGCCCGGGTCGCTTTTCGCAGAACCGATTCCAGCTCGTCCGGGTCAATCTGGTCGCGGCCGAGGAGCATGGGGATGGTCGGTGTGCAATCGACGTTGACGACGGCAGCCGTCCGCTCGGGGTCGGCTACGCGGAAGGGCGCCTTGGCATCGACCGCCCGCACCGCCTCCAGCAGGTCCACGCCCAGCAACAGATCGGCCTTGCCGTAGCCCACGGTCATGCCCACCGGGGAGTCGGGCCGGCTGTACACCAACTGCGAGTAGACGCCGCCGTTGCGGATGGCCAACCCCTTCTTGTCGCTGAACTGGACGTGGTAGCCCTCGAGACGGCCAGCATGCACGAGGATGCTCGTGACGGTGCCGATGCCCATCCCGCCGACGCCTGCCACCCAGGCCCGCCATGGCAGGAAGGTGTCAGGATCGATGTTCTCGAAGCCGCCTGCGTTCGACGCCGGCGCGTCGCCTCCCTGCCCTTTCTCGCGACCAACCCGGTCAGAGCCGAAGATATAAGACGGCAGCGGTATGTCTTCGAGGTTGATATTGTGGCCGCGCGGCGTGGGCGGCCGGCGGCGGATGACGGTGACCTCCTCGAACGAGGGGCAGGCATCGATCCGCGCGCAGGTCCCGTCATTGACGCACCAGGACAGGTCGGTGCCGATCTTCGGCCCGTAATCCGTCGATTCGATCCGCAGCCCCGGGCAACCGGTCTTGTTCGTGCACTCGAGGCAAAACTCGCAGACCTCGGGCGTGACGTTCATGTACGTCTTGCGGGAGACGAAGCCACGCTTCTCGATCTCCTCGCGTTCGATCTTCATCTTGCGGCGGTTGTAGGTGATGCCGCATTCCTTGTCGGCGATGATGACCTTGACGCCGGGGGCGAGGATCGCCTCTTCGAGCAGCCGCTTGTAGGTGCTGCGCCGGCCGGGATCCGTGCGCACCACGAGGGCGTCCGGCCCCACCACCGCCCGGACCATCCGCTCGATGTCCTGGCCCATGATCGGCCGATCCAGCAAGTCGTGCGTCACCGCCGGCAAGGGTTGATGACCCGTCATGGCCGTCGTGTCGTTGGCCAGGATGATGTACAGGATGTCCTGCGAGCCCGACACCGAATTGCTGATGGCCAGCAGGCCCGAGTGGAAGAACGTCGAGTCGCCCATGAAGACGACTTGCTTGTTGGTGATGAACGGATCGATGCCGCTGCCCGTGCCTCCGCCCAGGCCCATGCCCGAATAGTTGTGCATGAGGGGCGAGTTGGGCTCGAACATCAGCATGGTGTAGCAGCCGGTGTCGCCGTGAAAGACGAGGTCCACCGCGTGACGGCGGTGATGCTTGCGCATGTACGACTCGTCGGCGAACTGTTTCTTGATTTCCAGCAGCAGGCTGGACGAGTCGCGGTGCGGACATCCCGGGCAGAACGTCGGCGAACGCCCGGAGATGTGGGCGTCGATGCGGCCGGTGTCGGCAATGATCCGCAGTTCGGTGTCGATGCCCCGTGCCGCCTCGCCGGCCAACGGCGAACGGATCGCCCGCAGGAACCGCGCCAGCCGATCCGTGACGATCGATGAGTTCAACCCCAGCGCCGACGGGAACCCGCTGGCGTCGCCGGGGAACTGCTTGCCCCAGATTTCAGACGCACGTTCGCCCGTTCGCTGGCGGAAGCGGGATGCGATTTCGGTGAGTTGCTCCTCGATGAAGCTCCGCCGCTCTTCAACGACCACGACGTGCGAGAAGCGGGCCAACAGCGGCTCGATCGCCGTACGATCGAGTGGGAACGTCACAGCCAATTTCAGAATGGGCAGCCGGCCGTTCAGTCCCACGTTGGTCAGAGCCTGCTCGACGTATTGGAACGCCATGCCGCTGGTGACGATGAGCAGTTCGTCGCTGCCGGGCACGTCGTACAGCCGATTCACGCCCAGCCGCGCCACCTCACGATGCAGCCGCTCGTAGCGCTGCGGAATCTCGACCTCATTGCGGCCCGTGCGCGGCGGCAAGAGGACCGTCTTTTCCAGATTGAGCAGAGCGGTGTTGAGTTCGAACGGATGATTCCGGCTGGTCAGCGGGTAGTGGTTGGGCCGGCAGACCACTGTCCCGCCGCCGTCGGCGAGCATGGTGGTGATTACGTAGCCCAGATACAGGCCGCTCGCCCGCGACAGACGGAAGGCCACGTCGACATAGTCCTTCACCTCCTGCGGCGTGCTCGGCTCGATGACCGGCACGAAGAGGTGGCGGAACAGGAAGCGGGAGTCGGCCGGCACCTGCGTGGACTCGCTCCACGGATCGTCGCCCACGACGATGACCGCGCCGCCTTCGGGATGCGCGCCCGCGAGATTGCCCAAGGCCAGAGCATCGCTGGCCACGTGCAAGCCCACGCTCTTGAAGACGGCCATGGCTCGCAGCGGCCCCATCTGCGTCCCGTTGACCGCCGCGACCGAAAGCGCCTCGTTGTTGGCCAGACGCGCCTCGATCCCGCGCTCTTTCAGCATGTCGGCACAGGCGGCGATGACGTCGAAGAACGTAGCCACGGGCGAGCCGGGATAGCCGGTCATGAGATGGACGCCGCCGTCGGTCTCCAGCGCGCCCTTGAACAGCAACTCGTTGCCGTTAAAGACTTCGACGTCGCTGCCTTGAAGGAACTTCTTGGGAATTTGTTTGCTCATTGCCCGATCTCACCCACCACGGGAAACACGAGGAGCCGCGTTCTCCTCGATCTGCCTGCCGGGCTGGGGCCGCCATCTCACCCCTCCGGCGTGAACGACCACCGCCGTCGTGCCTCGGGACACCGCGCAGTCCCTCAGCGAGGCAAGATAGCCTGTCGGGGAGAAATGATAATCCTTCCGCCGCCCCGTGACAAAGAATGAGGCAAGACCTGCGACTTGAGGCTTGAGGCCTGAGGGGCTTGGGGTTCGTCAGATTTGCCGGAGACAAGTCTGACCACAAACGCTGAGATTGATCCCCGCCGGCTCCTTTCAAATGCAGTGTCGGCCCATTAGCACTCCCCTGAACCGAAGCCATGCTCCCCGAGCCAATGACGGGTTCTCGCCTAATGATAGCATCGGAAGTTTGCGGATTTCGTGGCAGCCCCGGCGATCCTGCGGTAGAATCGCCTCCGGCCGGAACCCAAGACATGTCTGACCTCAACGTCTGCTCGACCCGGCAGATCGGGAGGTGCTCCGATGAGAATCGTGCTAATCGCCACGCAGACGGTGCCCGTCGCGTTGGGACTGCGGCATATCTCTTCATATCTCAAGGCCGCTGGTCACGACATGCAGATCGTCTTCCTCCACGCCCGCGGAAAGAATCACGACATCGAATTTGACGCTCCCGAACTCGAACCGCTGTTCGAGCTGTGTCGCAGCGCGGAGTTGATCGGCCTGAGCGTGATGACCAGCGGGTACTACAAGGCCTGCGCGCTGACCGAGGGCATTCGGCGGCGCGGGATCAACGCACCGGTGATTTGGGGCGGCACGCATCCGACGGTCGCGCCCGAAGAATCGCTCGAAGTAGCGGACGCCATATGCAGAGGCGAGGGCGAAGAACCCATGCGGCAACTCGTCGAGTGCTTGGCGACTGGACGAGATCCGACGAGCACGCCCGGCTTTTCGTTTCGAGCCGGCGGACGCTTCGGCAACGCCGAGACGATCGTCAATGCGGTCATGCCCTTGACCAAGTCGCTCGATGACTATCCATTTCCGGATTATGACCTCGACACGCACTGGGTGCTTCACGAGGGCGAATTGAAACGGGCACGGCCCGAATTACTCGGCAGCGCGCTGCAGCGGTTGCGAGTCTCCACGACCCGTGGCTGTCCCTGCTCCTGCACGTTCTGCAACAACACCGTCTGGCAGGAACTCTACCGCGGCAAAGGACGCTGGGTCCGTAAGCGCAGCAACGAGAGCATCGTCAGCGAGATCAAGTCGATGATCGCTCGGTTCCCCTCCATCGAATCGGTCAACATCATCGACGATCTGTTCCTGGTCCGATCCGAGCCCGTCCTCGAGGATTTCGTGCGAGTGTGGAACCGCGAGATTAGACTGCCGCTCGAGATCGACGTGTTCCCCAACACGGTGACCGAAGCGAAGGTGCGCATCCTCAGCCGCCTGCCGTTGCGCCTGATCAGCATGGGTATTCAGAGCGGCAGCCCGCACACGCTGGCGGAGGTGTACAACCGGCCGACTTCCATCGAGCAGATCAGCCGTTGCATCGACTTGTTCCACAAGTACGGGCTTCGGGCGGAGTACCACTACATCTTCGGAAACCCTTACGAATCGGAAGAGAACGTCATCGAGAGCATGCGCTTCGTGGCGTCGCATCACAAGGGGCCGGCCGTCCTCCGCGTGTTCCCGTTGATCTTCTATCCGGGCAGCCCGCTGTACAAGCGAGCCTTGGCCGACGACCTGATCGGCAAGCATCATGACGACGCCTATGCGCCGCGGTACACCTGGAAGCGTTTGCTGGCCCGGTACGATTACCTGGCCATGTGGCTGGACATCGTGTTGCAACTGCGCAACGCCATGCTGCCTTCGTGGCTGGTTCACCGGCTGATTGACGTGGTCACCAGCCGGCCCGTCCGCGCCTGCCTGGATCATCGGGTGTTCCTGCCGCTGTTGCTGATCGCGCGCGAGGGCCTGCGGCGGATTGGCAAAGCCATGACGGAGATGCCGGCGCTTCGCAGAAGACCGCCGGCGACCGAGGACACGAGCCCGGCGGTCGCCGGAGCGAACGTCTCCTGACGCGTTGGTGATCGTGCCGAATTGTGTAACTCGCACAGAACGGTGAGCCGAACATCAGTGTTCGCTTTGTCAAGTTTTTACTTGACTCTGACGATACCGGTGCTATATTTGGACGGTAGATACGCACGAGCGTAATGGTGTATCAATGACCAGCAAAACCTTGACAATTTGGCACCTGCCGACGACCTCGACGATCACGCATGTGACGTGGACGGTCACGCATGTCATGTGTGCGCAGCAGGCTGCCAACGCCATCAAGGTTTATTTCCGCGGCCTCTGCTGTGATGGCGATGATGGGCCGTAGGGTAGCGCTGGTTTCCGAGGAAATCATAAGCCCTGCGGCCCCAAGAGGTTGCAGGGCTTTTTTGTTGGGCGCATCACGCGGAGCTGGGCTTCACGTGGTTGACGCCAGGACGAAAAACGGCGACAGGCGAGCGCGGACGCGCGAGAGCGACACTCTCCGTCTGCGCGAGCTCGCAGGGGCCACCAGGCAATGAACAGCTTCCTTGCCTCGCGGCCTCTCCGGCGGTAACGGCGCCGGACCGCGGGGATCGGGACGCTGCCGAACTCTGAGGAATGCTTGATCAAAGAGTCGTTACCGCCGGCACCGGGCTGAAGATTGAAGCCCGGGCCGTGCATGAGGGTGAGTGAAACAAAAGTGGCACCCGGCCGGTGAGGACGGCCGGATGCCGGATCGGAACGAGAGAACGCGAGAGCGTCGTGCCGGTTCCGGCGTCCGTATGGTACGCATCGGACCGGCCGGATCAACCAGGTTTTCTTTTATTTCGAAAGGCTTTTTCAGAAGCGCATCAGCGCGCCCGGGGAATCCGCGCGCCGCGCGAAGTCAAAAGGAGAAAGGTACAAAGGTGCAGCGATGAGCAGTGTGTTAACGATCCCATCCAGTGACACGAATTCGCCGAAGGTGCATTTGCGCGGCAGCCGCGTCAAAGTGGTTTCGTGCCACTCGGACGAGCGGATCATGTTCTACGAGGGCCAGCGCATTTACCTCCGCCCGCTGGAACTCGAGGACGAATTGCTGCTCCGCAAGTTCGTCAACGACCCGGCCAACTGGCGGTTCCTGCAAAACGTGCAGCCGCTCAACGGTGTCCGGGAACGCGAGTGGATCGAGTCGCTCGGCAAGAGCGGAACGGATTACGTCTTCGGCATCACGCTCAAGCAGGGTGATCGACTGATCGGCGTCGCCGGGCTGCACCAGGTCAACTGGGTCAATCGCAGCGCGGTGTTCGGGATCAACATCGGCGACACGACCCAGCAGGGTCGAGGCTACGGCCGGGAGGCCACTCAACTGGTCCTCCGGTACGCGTTCGAGGAACTGAACCTGAACCGGGTTGAACTGTCGGTATACGCCGATAACTGGCGAGCGATCCGCCTGTATCAGAAGGTCGGATTCGTAGCGGAAGGTTGCGCTCGCCAGGCACGCTACAGCAACGGTCGCTATCAGGACGAGTACCGCTTCGGGATTCTCCGAAGCGAGTGGGAAGCCTTGTACGGCCGGGAGAACTGAGCCCGGATGAAGGAATTCTCACCGCGGAGCCCGTTGTGTTCGCATCGGCACGCAACTTGAAAGGAGAGTGCTCGAGATGACCCGAGGGCGAAATTCTGCTGCTGAACGTGAGGCAGCCGCCCGCCGGTGCCTAAGAAGCGTGCAATACATGCGAACCTGGCGGACTCCGCGGTGAACACAGGATGCCCATTCATTCACGTATGGGTGACGTCGGATGTCGGCTGGGTGAAGGAGGCCGGCGGTCTCGAAAAACAACGTCTACGGAGAAAGTGGTGCCTAGGGTCGAAAACGCCCCAGCCGGCATCCAATATGAGGATGAGACTGTCGGCCTCTCGCGTTTTATGCCGAAACATTCGTAACTCGCGCGTGTGACCGAGTGCGTCTGTTTCACTGACAACAATCATGCAGCTTGCTCATGCGGAGTCAGATCACTCCGCCGGGCAGATTCGATGAGGGACTGGGAGCTGACGGAATAATGACGATTTCCCCGCCTCCGGACGAGGCGACCCATTTAGGAGGTAGTTAAATGGCCAGATCGCTACTCAAGTATCGTCCGCAGAATCAGAGCCGTCGGGGCCGTGTTGCTCAGTTCCGGAATTTCCTGCCGCGACATCACATGGGACGCGTCAATCGCTCGCCCATGACGCGCGCGGCTGAAGCGACGCCTTCGGGCCAGTGTTGATGCCCGGCGTTGTTCGGGCACGCCGGGAAATAAATAGCGACCCGTGAGAGTGGGACCGCTCGGGCTCTCACGTAGGTCTTCGCCTTGACCGAGCGGTGACTCGCCTTTTTCTGAAGAAACCCTCCAAAACGCTCGCCGGCTGTTCGAGACGCAGGCCGGCGAGCGTTCCTCCTTTTCGGGGGGCGGGCATCTTGCCCGCCTCTGACCGAGATCATTCAGGATGGATGCCCGCCCCCCTGCTAAGCGGATCCGGCTCGGCCCCCTCCGGCTTCCCCTGAAACCTCTGTCAATTATAAACCACTGCTAATAAAACACTTATACACATAGACCCATAATACAGGTCGTTTCCGCGCGGGAGCATGACAGATTTTGCTTGCAAACGATCAAAATCTGCCGATAATTATGCACGGCTCGATCAGGCACAGGGAGGACTCCCATGACCGGAGACGAGAGGCGTCAGCAGTTGTCCGATTTCCTGGCCCGGCGCGGCTTTGCCGACCTGTCGGTGCTGGTGGCGGAACTGGGCGTCTCGGAATCGACCATCCGGCGGGACCTGTCGCAGCTCGAGGAAGAAGGCATCATCCGCCGCACACATGGGGGGGCAGTGTTCGTGAGCGAGCGTTTCGGCGCGCTCAACTACTCGGCCCGCGAATCCGCGGAGGTCGAGCAGAAAACGGCCATCGGCAAGGCAGCCGCCGAACTGGTCGGCGAAGGCGAAACCATACTGATCGACGGAGGGACCACCACTTTCCAGGTCGCACGGCATTTGGCGACGCGCTCGCTGCAAGTCGTCACCAATTCCCTACCCATCGCCAACCTGCTGAGCAGTGCTCCGAGCATCGAACTGATTTTCGTGGGTGGATACATTTACCCCCGGACCGGCGTGGCTTTGGGGCCGATCGCCCGGCAGGCGCTGGCCAGCCTGCATTTCAGCAAGGTGTTCATGGGCGCAGCGGGAATCACGGCCGACGGCCTGTACAACGCGAACGTTCTGCTGGTCGAAGCCCAGGAGCAGATGATGCGCAGCGCCGACCAGGTGATCGTGGTGGCCGACCACACGAAATTCGGCCGACGCAGCCTGGCCAAGATGTGCGGCTGGGACCGTATCGACCGGGTGGTCAGCGATGAGGGGCTGGACGCCAAGTGGCAAGAGGTTGTGCGCAGCAGCGGAGCGGATATGATTCTGGCCCCGTTGGAAGAGTCCCCAATGTTGGCCGGCCGAGCAGCCAGGGGTGGGTAAAACGACCATCGAGAACGGAATCCGGAGACGAGAAGCATCGCCCGGCGACTCGCGCGGCGGTGTGCGGATGACCGTCCATCCCCGATTCTCGAATCTCCGCTGAACGGGAAAACGCGATGAGCATGATGACAGGCACGAATGGCGTGGATCGTACGGCCATCGAGCAGGTGGTCCGGCAAGTGGTGCGACAGCGGCTCGGCCTGCCCGGGACGGGCCGCGGTCCGGCGGGCTATCAGCCCCGGCTGCTGGTGAACATCTCGGCGCGGCACATGCACGTGACGCAGGAGTCGCTCGAAATCCTGTTCGGACCCGGGGCCAAGCTCACGGTGCTCAAGCCGCTGTACCAGGACGGGCACTTCGCCAGCGAGCAGACGGTGACCATCATCGGCCCGCGGCATCGCACCATCACCAACCTGCGGATTCTGGGCCCCTGCCGGAAGGAAAACCAGATCGAACTGGCGTTCACCGACGCCATCGCCATGGGCATCGACGCCCCGGTGCGGATGAGCGGCGACGTCCAGGGCACGCCGGGCTGCATCGTGCTGGGCCCCAAAGGCTACATCGAGATGAAGCAGGGTGTCATTCGGGCCCAGCGGCACGTGCACATGCATCCGGACGACGCGGCGTACTACGGCGTGAAAAACGGCGACCCGCTCAAGCTGCGGGTGCAGAGCAACTGCCCCATGGTGTTCGAGGACGTCATCGCCCGCGTCGATCCGGCGGTCAAGCTCGAAGTGCATCTGGACACGGACGAAGGCAACGCGTGCAACCTGCTGGGCGCCACGAGCGTCGAGCTGATCAAGTAAGCGTCAGACTTGTGCAAGTTTCTTTAGGAGCATGAAGACCATGGCACTTGAAGCGTTAGGCATGATCGAGACCCGGGGCCTCGTGCCGCAGATCGAAGCGTGCGACGCCATGTTGAAGGCGGCCAACGTCACGCTGATCGGGTACGAGAAGGTCGGTCGCGGGTACGTGACGAGCTTCATCAAGGGCGACGTTGCGGCCGTCAAGCAGGCGACCGACGCCGGCTCGCAGGCAGCGACCAAGGTGGGCGAGGTGATCAGCGTGCACGTGATTCCGCGTCCGCACGAGGATCTGGCCAACATGCTGCCGGGCCAGGCCAAGAACAGCAAGGGCGGCAAGTAAGAATCAACGACGCGGCGACACCGGCAGGCGGAGCCACGCTTCCGACGCGGTGACGCGGCGAACACAAAACGAAAGAGGAGTCTGCGATGAGTGCAATCGGCATGATCGAAACCATGGGCTTCACCGGCCTGGTGGAAGCCACGGACGCGATGCTCAAGGCCGCCAACGTCGAGCTGGCCAAGAGCATTCAGATCGGCGGCGGCCTGGTCACCACGATCGTTCGCGGTGATGTGGGCAGCGTGAAGGCGGCGGTGGACGCCGGGGCCGAGGCGGCCAATCGCGTCGGCGAACTGGCCAGCGCCCACGTGATCGCCCGTCCGCACGAAGGGCTCACGGGCATTTTCCTGTAAACGCAAAGGGCATCCCGGACCCAAGCCCGGCGGTTCGTCGCAATGACGCAGCGGGCCGGTCAATGGGATTCCCCTGCTCGTGAGGGATACGCGGAGACTGCGAGATGATCGTTCTCGTCGCCAATATCGGCAGCACGTCGTTCAAGTTCCGCCTGTTCGACATGACGGACGAGCGGGAACTCGCACGTGGCGGCGTGGAGAGAATCGGTAGCGACAACGCCTCGGTCAAGGTGGGTTCGCAGACGTGGACGGGGCGCATCGCCGACCACGGCGAAGCGATCGACCGAAGCCTGCAGATGCTGCCCGATCCGAACGTGAAGCTCGACGCCATCGGCTTCAAGGCCGTTCACGGCGGGCCCATCTCGGGAGCGGTGCGGGTCACGGACGAGGTCATCCGCACCATGACGGAGTTCGCCGACATCGCCCCGGCGCACAACCCGCCATATATCGCGGCCATGAAGGCGTTCGCCGCCCGACTGCCGAACGTGCCTCAGGTGGCGGCGTTCGAGACCGCGTTCCACCAGACGATTCCCGCGTCGCGAACCACGTACGGGATTCCGTGGGAATGGACGCAGGCGGGCGTGCGGCGGTACGGGTTCCACGGCGCGTCGCACCGCTACATCGCCGTGCGATCGGCGGAACTGCTGAAGCGAAACGATCTGCGGGTGATCTCGTGCCACGTTGGCGGCTCAAGCAGCATCTGTGCGATCGAAGGCGGCAAGAGCGTGGCCAACAGCTTCTCCACCAGCGCCCAGTCGGGTCTGCCCCACAACAACCGCGTGGGTGATTTCGACTGCTATGCCCTGCTCAAGGTTCTGCCCAAATTCGGGCTCACGCTCGAGCAGGCGCTGGCGAAGATGGCCAAGGAAGGCGGGCTGCTGGGGATCAGCGGCGTGAGCAACGACCACCGCGACGTCGAGCGGGCGGCCGCCGAAGGCAACGAGCGGGCGCAACTGGCCCTGGACGTGCTCGTCGAGTCGGTCCGCCACTACATCGGGGCGTACCTGGCCGTGCTGAACGGCGCGGATCTGATCGTGTTCACCGGCGGCATCGGCGAGAACGCGGCCGACTTCCGGAAGCAAGTGTGCAGCGGGTTCGACTACGCCGGCCTCAAGCTCGACCCGCAGCGAAACGAGACGCGCGGCAAGGAAGCCACCATCTCGACCGACGATTCGAAAATCCGAGTCATGATCATCCCCACCAACGAGGAGCTGATCGTGGCCCGGCAGACCAAGGACGTACTGAACAAATAACGGAGATTGGAAACTGGAGAATTGAGACACGGCACGAACCGTCGGAGACACGCGGCAGCAAGACAACGCCGTGTCTCCACTCTCGAGTCTCCATGCTCAACTGACAGGAGTGTATGGCGATGGCCCAGCAGGCATTGGGATTGATCGAAACCCGCGGGATGGTGGCACTGGTGGAAGCGACCGACGCGGCGCTCAAGGCCGCCAACGTGGAATACCGCGGCTGGAAGCAGGTGGGTTCGGGTCTGGTAACCGTGGTGCTCACGGGCGACGTGGCTGCGGTCAAGGCGGCGGTCGACGCGGGTGCCGCGGCGGCGGCCAAGGTCGGCGAAGTGGTCAGCGTGGACGTGATCGCCCGGCCGCACAGCGACATCGCCGGCATTCTCCCGAACAAGTAATGCATGAGCCGAGAATGGAGCATTGAGAGCCGAGACGCGGCTCCCCCGCGCCGCAGCGCATCGGGGAACGCCGGCTGGTCGTGCTCTCCCGTCTCCACTCTCCACTGAGCGGCCCGAGGCCGCCCGGAGATGCGATCATGTTCATCGCAAAAGTAACCGGGACCGTCGTGGCGACACAGAAGGTCTCGACCGTGACCGGCAAGAAGCTGCTGCTGGTCGAGGCCATGACCATCAAGGGCGAACCGCCCGCGCTGCAGAGCTCGGGCCGAATCGCCGTCGCGGTGGACACCGTCGGAGCCGGCGAAGGCGAGCTGGTCATCGTGACGCAGGGCTCGTCCGCCCGGCTGACCGACCTGACATCCAACGTCCCGACCGACGCCGTGGTCATCGGCATCATCGATGCCATCCAGGCGGGCGGGCAAACGTTGTTCAACAAACAGAGTTGACCGCGCGCACGCCGGACCCTCGGCGGCACGCACGGCTTAGCCGCACGCCCGAAAGGCGGCGACGCTTTTGACGCGAAGCACGAAGCGGCACGGAGCGATCCAGATGAGCGCAATCAACGAAGCATTGATCCGAGACGTCGTCAACGAGGTTCTCAACCGGCTCCAGGGCAACGGCAACGGTGCGTCGGCCCGGATCGCCCGACCCGCCCCCGCCGGCGTGGATGGCGTGTTCCCGACCGTCGATGACGCGGTCGCCGCGGCCAAGCTGGCTTTCCAGCAGCTGTCTCAGGCCAAGATCGAGACGCGGGCCAAGGCCATCGATTGCATCCGCGAGATCTGCATCCAGCAGGCGGAGGAACTGGGCCGCTTCGAACTGGAAGAGACCAAGATCGGTCGCCTCGACCACAAGATCGCCAAGCTCGTTGGCGTGGGCAAGAGCATCCGAGGCATCGAGACGCTGAAGACCGACGCGTACAGCGGCGACTACGGCATCACGCTCGTTGAGTACGCCCCCTACGGCGTGCTGGGCGTCATCACGCCCGTGACCCACTCGATCCCCACGCTGGCCTGCAATGCCATCATGATGATCGCGGCGGGCAACACAATGGTGGTCAACGCCCACCCGTCGGGCAACCGCTCGGCCATCCTGGCCACGCAACGGTTCAACCGGCTCATCAAGGAGCGCACCGGCCTGGAGAACCTGATCTGCATCATCGAGAAGCCGACGCTCGAGACGGCCAACGAGATCTTCAAGCATCCGGACATCAAGCTGCTGTGCGTGACGGGCGGCCCCGGCCTGGTCAAGGCCGCCATGGCCAGCCCCAAGAAGGCGATCGTCGCCGGCCCGGGCAACCCGCCGGTGGTGGTGGACGAGACCGCCGACATCGAGAAGGCGGCGGCCGGCATCATCTACGGCTGTGCGTTCGACAACAACGTGCTCTGCATCGCCGAAAAGGAAGTCTTCGTGGTGGCCAGCGTGGCCGATCAGCTGCTGGACGCCTTCGGACGCCATGGCGGGTATCGCCTCAACACCCAACAGATCGATGCTTTGGCCAAAGTGGCGATCCACAAGGATGAGAAGACCGGCCACTGGGTGGCGAACAAGGAATTCGTGGGCAAAGACCCACAGGTGCTCGCCGCGGCGATCGGCCTGACGATTCCGGCCGGCACGCAGATTCTGTACGGCGAAGTGGATGTGAACAGCCCGTGGCTGCCCTGCGAACAGATGATGCCCTTCCTGCCCGTGATGCGTTGCCGCTGCGTGAACGAGGCTATCGACATGGCGGTCAAGTTCGAGCATGGTTTCGGCCACACCGCCATGATCTGGTCGAAGAACGTGGAGAACATGACGCGGATGGGCAAGGCCGTGAACACCACCATCTTCGTCAAGAACGGCCACTGCATGACCGGCCTGGGCAGCGGCGGCGAGGGCTACGGCAGCTATAGCATCGCCTCGCCCACCGGCGAGGGCATCACCAGCACGCTGACCTACACGCGGCAGCGGCGGTGCGTGATGGTCGAGAATCTCCGCATCGTCTGACGGCGGCGCGGAGAGGAGGTTCGAAGTCCGGGATTTCTGCGGAGCCGGTCGTGGTTTTGGGCCGAGTGGTTGGAAAAGCCGTTTCGACGCACAAGCACCGGTCGCTGGCCGGCAAGCGGATGCTGCTGGTCGAACCCATCGGAGCCGCCTCGCTCGATCCCGTGCTGTGCCTGGATGAACTGGGCAGCCGGGCGGGCGATTTGGTGGTGATGAGCAACGACGGCAAGTTCGCCCGCGAGATGTGCAACGACGAGCAGTCCCCCGCCCGCTGGTGGGTGATGGGGATCATCGACGACGAGTCCCAAATCGCGGCCATGTTGCCGAGGAATGGGTGAGAAGGGCGAATTTCGAAGCGAGACGGCGGATCGTGCGAGGTGATGCCTCACCTCGCATCGCCCGCAGGCAGAGGTGTTCATGAGTCGTCCGGTGGTTACCGCCATCATGCTGGAGGAGTTGCTCCGCTCAGGCGTCGAGATTCGCCTGCAGAAGGGCTCTCTCGTGACGCCGGCGGCGCGGGACTGGCTCAAGGAGCATGCCGTCCCGGTAGTCTGGGAAGAGGGCAGTTCGAACCGCAACGGGACGCTGGCCGCCGTAATGGACACGTCGCTGCCCGAGCTGCGAGCAGTACGAAGCATGCTTGATCGCCGGGGCGTGCTGGCCGAGGTGATCGAGCCGGCGGGCGGGCGAACCGGAATCATCGCCGCGACGCGGCGGCTGTGCGGGAAGATCGCCCGCCGCGAAGTGCTCAAGGGCGTCGTGTTCGCGCCCGACGCCGCCGGCCCGGTGATGATCGCCAACAAGCATAACGCCATCCGGGCGGCTTATGCGGGCGATCTGCCCATGGTGGAAGAGGCCTGCCGCACGCTGGGCATCAACGTGCTGGTGATCGAGTATCCGCGGCAGAGTTCGTACCTGATGGCTCAGATGATCGATCGGCTGTGCAAGGGACCGACCTGCGCCACGCCCGAGATCGGGGCCGTCATCAACGTGATCGAAAGCGGAGGCGGTCGTGCGGATTGGTGAGGTCATTGGGACAGTGACGCTGAGCGTGAGCGACCCCAAGATCGTCGGCAAGCAGCTCACGATCGTCCAGCCCCACAACCCGCGCTCGCTCCGCGAGAACGGGACGGGCACCGACGAAGTGGTCGTGTGCATCGACGAGTTGAACTGCCGGCTGGGCGACCGAGTGGGCTTCAGCGAAGGCCGCGAGGCCGCCATGCCGTGGCATCCTGTGAAAGTCGCGGTGGACGCGTACGTGGGATGCCTGCTGGATGATGTGACGTATGAAACGTGAGAAGGACGAAGCGAGAAGCGCAAAGTGAACGGGAGGGTCATTCCTCCACCTGTCACCGCGTGCTTCGAACTTCGGACGTGACGAGAGCATCATGGTCAACGAATTCAAAATCAAGCAGGAAATCTGCGAAGTCGGGCGGAAAATCTACGCCAAAGGTTTCGCCGCGGCCAACGACGGCAACATCTCCTATCGCCTCAACGACAAGGAAGTGCTGTGCACGCCGACGCTGGTCTCCAAGGGCTTCCTCAAGCCGGACGACATCTGCAAAGTGGACATGACCGGCAAGCAGATCGCCGGCCGCAAGAAGCGGACCAGCGAAGTCCTGCTGCACCTGGAGATTTACAAGAAGAATCCGGCGGTCAAGGCGGTCGTGCACTGCCATCCGCCGTACGCCACGGCGTTTTCGGTCGCGGGCGAGGAAATCCCCACCTGCGTGCTGCCGGAGTTCGAGGTGTTCCTCGGCCCGGTGCCGACGACGGCGTACGAGACGCCGGGAGCCCAGAGCTTCGCCGATACGATCACGCCCTTCATCCACACCGCCAAGATCGCCGTGCTCAAGAACCACGGCACGGTCGCCTGGGCGGAGACGGTGGACCGGGCGTACTGGTGGACGGAGATTCTCGACGCCTACTGCAAGATCCTGCTCATCGCCAAGCAGGTGGGCAAGGTCGAGCGGATCAGCGAGCCGAAGGTCAAGGAACTGCTGGACCTCAAGGAGCGGTTCGGCATCACCGACGATCCGCGGCGGATGCAGAACGCCGACCTGTGCATCAACACGGAGTTCGGCCGTGGCTTCGCGTCGCCTGCGCCGGCGTGCGGCTGCGGGAAGCCCAACCCCGTCGAGGCGGCGGTTGCCTCGGCGATGGGCAACACCCAACTGCCGGGCGGCATGAGCGAAGCCGACGTCGAGCGTTTGGTCCAGGAGATCACCGATCGGATCGTCGCGACCATGAAGCCGTAGAAGCGTCCGGCATCGTCCCGGCCTGCGGCGGAACGGGCCGGATCACTTTGGGAGGGACGAACATGGCGACCTGCTCCCGTACCCGCTTGCCTTTTCGTCTTTTCGCGATCGGCTGTACCTTCGCCGGCCTGGCGATCACCGGCTGTGGCGACAGCTACTCCACCCTCCGCGACCGGTGGGACTATTACTCGCTGCGCGAGGTGCGAACCGAGTTGCCTTCGCTGATGGACCGACAGTGGGCTCGCCGGCGCAACTACACGCCCGATGAGATGCTGGCCGTGCAGCCGGGCGGTTCGCAGACCTTGCTGATCGCCCGGGTTACGCGGCCGCCGGTGTACAACGACGTCGCCCAACTGGACGAGCAGGTGAGCCATACGTTCGTGATCGTGCTGGACGAGCCGGTGAAAGCCGGCCAAACGTATCACATCACGCCCGACAACGGCCGGCTGATCGAAGGCACAGATTTCCGCCCGGCCTGGCGGCCCTACCGCGGCCTCGAAGGTGATGTGACGATTCTGTCGGTTTCCAAAGACGCGATCGTGGCTGCCGTCCGTGTGAGTGCCCTGCGATTGAAAGTGACCGATCCCCCGCGATCGATGAGCGGCATGCACCGGTATCGGGTGGCAACCGGCGTCGAGCCCGAGCTGGCCAAGGCCCAGATCAATTTTCAGGGGGTCGTTCCGGCTGCGGGCGGCCAATGAACAGATGAGTTAAGGATGGAGCGCGGCGAACGGGGACACTGCCGCCGCCGGTTTCGAGCGGATGTGTCTCGACTTTCCGATTCCCAGTCTCCGTTACGTGCAACGGGTGATTTTTTATGACACCGAAAAGCCTCGACATCAAGCTCGCCAAGATCAAAGCCAACCCCTCCTGCCGCGAGTTCATTCTCGCCGACGCCAAGGATGCGGACATGGCTTTCGGTATCGCCTCGCCTGGCAAGTCGCCCGAGCACTACGCCGCCGAGGGCAAGTTTCGCAGTCTGCCCGAGTTCCATGAGTGCATCCGCCAGATCGTGCGGCAGGGGCTGGTGGACATCATGCTGATGTCGGCCCACGCCAACGATCTGTTGACGATCAAGGAACGGCTGTTCGACAACTCGCACGTCACGCCGGCCGCCCGGGCCAACGACACGACCGACGTGCACGTCATCCGCGAAGGCACGTACGTCACGCAGCCCTCGCGACCGTTCCGCACGGCGACCATCGACCAGATCCAGTGCGGCCGAGTCGAATGCAGCCCCGAGGAAAAGCACCTCGGCGCCAACCTCGGCCTGTACAGCGTGACGTTCAACAACGATCTCGAGCTCGACATGAAGACGCTGGAGGCGTATCGCCAGTTCCGCATCGAGGCCGAGAAGAAAGGGTTCCGGCACTTCCTGGAAGTGTTCGACCCCAACGCCCCGTTGAATCCCATTCCGCCCGAGAAGCTTGGCGGGTATATCAATGACATGATCGTCCGCAGCCTGGCCGGCGTGCCCGAAGCGGGCCGTCCGCTCTTCCTCAAGATGGTCTACCACGGCCCGAAATGGACGGAAGAGCTGGCCAGCTACGACCCGCAACTGATCATCGGCATCCTGGGCGGCAGCTCCGGCACAACGTACGACGCCTTCAAGCTCATCAGTGAAGCCCAGAAGTACGGGGCCAAGGTGGCGCTGTTCGGCCGGAAGATCAACAACGCCGAACATCAGTTGGCGTTCGTGGAGATGCTGCGGCGGATCGTCGATGGACAGATTTCGCCCGAAGAGGCCGTGCGAGCCTATCACGGCGTGCTGCAGGGCCTGGGCATCAAGCCGTACCGCAGCCTCGAGGACGATATGCAGCTCACGACCGGCGTGACCTCCTACGGTGGCTCGAGCCAGACTCGCATCCCCGTCGCCCCGCCCGCGAGCGCGGCCCCGGCACCCGCTCCCGCTGCGAGCCGGGACGGAAACGGCACCGCGGTGGCGACCAAGTCCGCCCCCGCAAGCCCGGCCAAGCCCGCCGGCGGCGACGGGAAGTCGCTCGCTCCTCCCGATTTCAGCAAGATGACCTCGGAAGAGCGCGTGGCCTATCACCGGGCACGGCTGGCCCGGCTATGATACTGGAGTCTTTACGCCGCGTATGCCGATGGTACAATCGAGCGAGTTGATTGGAGGAACCTCGATGCGTCTGAGCCAGATCAAGCTCTACAGCTTTTGTGCTCCGCTCGCCGTGCTGCCCTTGCTCGACATCACCGTGTCCGGCATCTGGGATTACGTGCGCGGCATGGAATTCCGCGTGTTCCTGGCCGAGATCGTCACGCAGGTGATCTCCGGCGTGGCCGACGCCTTCATCATCTCGGCGGTGAGCAGTTTCTACGCCGGCCTGGGCATCTGACCCGCTATCCGGCCGATAGTTTCCCCCACGAATAGCGAACCACCGAGTTCGACGTGGAAATAGCGAGCCACCGGGCTTGACCCGGTGGTCTCTTTTTGCGCTTGGAGCGCTCACTTCACGAGATACTCGCCCGCCAACCGCAGCGCCGGGTCCATCGCATCCGCGATCTTCTCGAACGGCACGCTCGTCTCGGGCGGCAGCTCCATGTTCAACTCGCGACGAAGATCCTCCCGCACCGGGTAGTTCCGCGATTCGCTGCGGGCCAGCATGCGCTCGGTCGTCGCGGACGTGAGGAAGTCGATCAGCTTCTTGGCCGCCTCGGGCCGCGGGGCGCCGGTCACCAGCCCCACCGAGTTGGGAATGAGCAGCGTGCCGCCGTCGCCCATGTCGGGAAAGATCATGGCGATGGGCTCGCCGCGGCCCTGACGGGCATACACGTCGTCCGTGTCCGTGGCTCCGATCGAGAACTCGCCCGAACCGACGCGGCGAGCGGCGGTCGCGTTGCCGTCCATGAGCACACCGTCCGTCACCTGGCTGAGTTGCTTGAGGAACTCGACGTACTCGGCCTCGCCCCACAGCGCATACATGGCCGCCACGTGCCCGGTGGTCGTGCCAAACCGCGGATCGGCAAACGCGAGCTTGCCGGCCCAGCGAGAATCGGTGATGTCTCGCCAGGTCTCGGGCACCTGATCTTCCTTGACCGCCTGCGTGTTGTAGCAAAGCACACGGGCCCGCGTCCCGAAGGCCGTCCACCGGCCGTTCGGATCCTTGTAGCGATCGGGAATGCCCTCGGCGGGCGGGCGATACTCGGCCAGCAACCCGTCGCGGGCCAGCCGAATGGTGTTGAACAGCTCGCTCGACCAGAACACGTCGGCCCGCGGATTGGCTCGCTCGGCCTCGATCCGCCGCACCAGACCCGTCGTCTTGCCGGCCTCGGTGTCGGTCACGACCTGTACTCGTATCCCGCTTTGCTTTTCGAACTCGGCAACCACTTCAAGGGCGAACGGCTCATCGACACTGGTGTAGAGTGTGACCGTGTTCTGCGCGTCATCCGCCTTGCGACTGCAGCCGGTAAGAAGGCTCACCACAGGGATGCAGAGGCACAGAGAAGAAAGAATGACGCGGAGACGCGGGGACGCGGAGACGCGGCGAAGAGCGAGGCAGCTGACTCCGGTTGTTTGCTGGGTCCGTCTGTTTCGCGGTCCAACAGTCGACTGGCCTTCGTTCCTCGCCACCGCGTCCATTCCTTCTTCTTTCATTTCTCTTCCGACCCTCCCGCGGCCTCCAGCTTCTGCCGGGCAGCATCAAGTTTGTCCTTGGGCAGATCCGCCTCGACGCGCTTGAAATACTCGGCCTGGCGCAGCTTGATGTGACGGGGCTGAGGTTTCTGGCGAGCCACCTCGGTGAGATCCTCGCGAGCCCCCAGGACGGCCTCGACGAAGTCCTCGTTCACCTCTCCCTTGTACTGTTCACCCTCGACGAATCGTTGATCGATGATCGCGCCCGACCTGGTGTGCACGCGGGTACGCTGTGGGGTCAGCTTGAACGCGGTCTCCTGCTCGGGAGCGACGCCGCCTCGGCCTTGGCCAAGATTGCCCATGCCCGGCCCGGGCCGATTGGCGGTGCCCTCGCCGAAGCCGCCATCCATTCCGTCGGTGAACTGGTCCTTGAGCTCTTGCAGATCCGACAAGGCGGTGCTCAGCTCGGCCAGTTCCTGCTGGAGCGACTCCAGCTCGGACAATTGTTCGGCCGCTGCCGACAGGCCTTCACCCTCGCCCTCGCTCCCATCGCCCTGCTCACCCTGTTCGCCCTGTTCATCACCCTGACCGGACTGCTTCCCCTCCTCGCCCTGGCCGCCTTTTTCGCCTTTCTTTTGTGCCGCTTTCGCCAGACGCTCGGCGAGCTTGCTGGCCTCCTTCTTGGCCTCGGCTGACTTGGCGGCCTGCTTCATCAGCTTGTCGATCTGCTCCTGGGAAAGCCCTTTCTCGGCCAGTTGCTTGGCAGCCTCATCCATCTTGCCCTGGCTGAGATTCTCCATCAGCTTCTTGGCATCTTCCTGGCTGAGGTTCAGCTGCTTCACCTGCTCCTGCAGCCGGCTGTCGCTCTCGGCGATCTTGCCCACCTGGTCGGCGAGTTTCTTCAGATCGTTGCGGAGTTGGTCGGCCTTGGCCTTTTCTTCGGGGGATTTGGGGACCTTGGCCAGTTCCTGCCGAATGGTGTTCAGAGCCTCCTGGGCAGCTTTGAAATCCCCCTTGGCCAGCGCCTTGGACAGCATGGAGACCATCGACGTCGGCGTGGGCTGTGCGGCCAGCTTGCGGAGCATCTGCTTGAATTCTTCGACCTTGCCCAGCCCCGCCTCGCCCTTCTTCTGCTCGAGCCGCGCGGCCGACGCGTTGATCTCCTTGATCGCATTCTTCTTCAGGTCGGCCGGATTGTCCATCTTGGCCATCTCGAGCGGGTCAGCCTGCGGGGTCTGCTTCTGAAGCTCGGGATGCTTCTTCTGAATTTCGCGCAGCTTGTCCATCACCGGCTTGACCTCGATCTTGACCCGCTCGAGTTGTTCCTGCTTGATCTGCTCTTCCTGGCGAGCAGCCTGCTTGCCCGACAGGTCGAGAACCGGAAAGAGCCAGCAGAACAGGAGTGCCAGCACGAACGAACCGCCGGCATACGGGGCCGATCGCGGCACTTGAACGGGCAGATACGCTCGCGGCGTGACCAGCGTGCTGATGTGGCGGGCGTCGGCCACGGCGGCCTGGGCGAACGGATCGGAGGATTGTGCGAAGTGCAGCGCGGTGCTCAGGCGTTCCTTGAGATGGGCGGCCTGATCGAGCCGGGCGGCGGCCGCCGCAAGGCTCTCCCGCGTGACAAACGTCCAGATCAGCGAGGCCAGCAGCACGGCCCCGGCCAATCCGCCGGCCACCCGCCACAAGACGTATGCCTCATCATTAAGATCGAGGAGCATCCGCTCGAAGACCACGAATAGAACGAACGTCACCGCCCCGGCCGTCGCCGACCAGCCCAACTTGCTGAGCCAGCGGTTCAGCCACAGCCGTCGTTGCGCCTGCCGGACTTTTGCCTGCACCTCGTCCATGGTGTCACCCGTCCCAATAGACGTTCGAGCAGTGCCCGAATTTCGCGGGCGGAGTTCTCACCGTACGCGTTCAGCGTGTGATGGTGTCTCGCCGCCGTCAGGAGCGGCGGTCAAGCACCGTAGGCGTACGGCCTACCGTGTCCGACCTGACTCAAGCAGCCCGAACACGCACTTCTCGTCTCTTCTATTTGGCTCCGCGTGCTCCCTACCTTACAGGAGACGCCCGCTCGAGCGTACCCTTTCGCGGCTTCGCTTGTTTGGTCCGCCCCGTAATCCGGCCTATTTCCCCGAGAACACGCGTGTTAAGCGCTACATGGCCTCCCGATGGGCGAAGCGGACGGCTTGACGGATCCACTCGAGCCGGACGGGCGGCAGGAGCCCATAGTTGCCGATATCGACGGAATGGCACCCCATCCGGGCCGCCTGGACCACAGCCGCGACGAGGACATCGTGATCCGGGCAACCCTGGCCGGCGTCGAGCCTCAGGGCCAGCCGGGCAGGCTGCTCGCAAACGGCGAGCGCGTCACGGACGGCCCGTTCGACCGCCTGAGCACCGCCGTCGCCCGGGTCACACGCGATCGAATACGCGTCGTAGGCATGGGCTACGGCCCGCACGTCCAGACCGCTGTGGATGGACGGCGCGTGCTCCTCGACCAGCAGCGTGCATCGGCAGGCCCGCCGCAGCGCGATCATGCAGTTGTGCATCTGCTGCGAGCGCCACTCCAGAAACGCCCCGAGCTCCGGGTGCCGCTCCGCAAAGGCTTCCGGCATGTCATTCGAACATGATCCGGTCTGCAACGCTTGCTCCAGTGTGGCGGACACTCGCTTGGAAACCGCGTCCATGTCGATGCCGTCGCGGCTCGCCAATTGCCGGCACGATTCGCAGAAGCACAAGCTCCACAGCCAGGACTCGATCGGCCCGAGACTGAAACCGCATTGGGGCCGCTCGTGAATCGGTGCAAAGCCGAGTTGCCCTATCCGGAGCGAATCCAGCCCGTAGTTGGCGTTCAAATCATCGACCAGGCCGCGAAAGTACTCGGCCACGTCCGGGTTGATCGGGCAAATCCGCCGTGTGCTGCGATCGCCGAAGACATCGCGGACGGCAGCGGTGTCATGTCGCAGGGCTATCACCGGATGCTCGCACGCCGTCAGTCGGCCGCCGACTCTGAAACCCCGTTGCCGACAAGCGTCGACAACGCTCTTGAGCGGGTTGCGCTTCCGCAGCCAATCCGCCACCACCGGACGGATCCGCGTGCCGGCGTAACAGACTGGCTCAGACTGAAACTGAGCTCCGCCCTGCGTGCGGAACGTGCGTGGTAACACGCCCGGGTACGGCCGGATCTGCTCCAGCGGCGGACAATGCAGATCGATGACAAGCCCGGTGACGCCGGTCTCACCCTGGATGCGATCGAGGGCGTCATCGATGCCATGATCGACCAGATCCCACAGATAGCAGCAGAGATTGCTCTGAAAGGTTAGCTCGGGCATGACCATCATCTTAGTTTCCCGGTCTCGGCGGCGAAAGATCGGCTCTGCCGCTTTGGGCGTGACAACTCGCGTCAGGCCGGGCGAAACCCGCCATGTCGTCCGTAAAATTCGCCGCCCCATCCGCCTCCCGCGAGGGCTGGCGGCCGGTATAATGTGCGCCGTCTCCGCGGCTCCGTCGCGGAGGCCAGGAGCAACTCACGTGCGCGAAAAACCGGCCTCGACACGGCCTAAAGTGATCATTCTGCGAAATCCGACCAAGCCGGCAGCGGAAGCCAAGCTGGCGAGTCTGATCGATTGCCTCAGCCAGCGAGCCGAAGTGATCGCCACCGGCGTGGTGGGTGAACCTTGGCGCAGCGCCTCGGCCCGGCCGGATCGTGTGATCGTCCTCGGCGGCGACGGCAGCATCCTGGCCGTGGTACGCGAGATGGGCGACGAACAGATTCCCGTCGTGGGCGTGAACTTCGGCAAGCTCGGATACCTGGCCGAATTCAGCATCGAGGATCTCGCCCGCAACCTGGACGCCGTGCTGTCCGATGACTCCATCGTGAGCCGGCGCATGATGATCGACGCGGTGGTCACGTCCAACGGCGGTGAGATCAAGCGGGACCGGGCGGTCAACGATTGCGTGGTGCACGCCGGCCCGCCCTACCGGATGATCGAGCTGTCCATCTCGGTGGACGACGTTCACCTGACCAACGCCAGTTGCGACGGCCTGGTGATCTCGACGCCCTCCGGATCGACCGCGCACAACATGTCCATCGGCGGGCCGATCCTGCAGTCGAGCGTCAATGCCGTGGTTTTATCGCCGATTTCGCCCCATTCTTTGACGCATCGGCCGCTGGTCGTCGCGGGCGAATCGGTCATCGAAGTGCTCGTGCGCCAGGCCAACGAAGGCACGACGATGGTCATCGACGGCCAGGTCTCTGTCCCCCTCAGCGTGGGCGACCGCGTGGTCGTCGGCCGCTCCGCCCAGGAGTTCAAGCTCGTGCACAATCCCACCCAAACCCGCTGGTACACGCTGACCGAAAAGCTCAAGTGGGGCCAATAGCGACAGGTCGCCGCACCATCCGGCCGCACGATTCAGTCCGCCGCTGCCGCCGGGCTTTCGCCCGTGATTCATCGAGATGCATGGCGGGCCGGTGTCTTCGTCAAAGGGATTTCGGCCTCAGGTTTCACCCCTGCAAAAGCTCCTTTCGCTGCCCCATGGAACTGCGGCGGCACGCCGATTCTGCCTATGAATACGGGCGAATTCGATCGGTCGGAGTGGCTGCGACGTTGCGAACGACGGCTCCTGCATGGCCGAGAAAGGGCGTTTTTTGGGCGGTTTCGGCCTCAAAGAGCGCCAAACCGGGCTTTTTTCACCGGTTTTTTACCATTTTCCAGCTTTTTCTACTGGACGATTCAAAAAAAGACGTTAACATTCTCGCGCAGTTGTCAGGGCCAACGGTCGGCCCGGTTATACAAGACAAGGAGGATCACATGGCCGCAAGTGGTAAGATGTCCAAGTCAGCGATCGCTTCGACGCTGGCCGAGAAGGTCGGCATCTCCAAGAAGCAGGCGGTACTGTTCATGGAAGAACAGGCCAACCTGGCTTACGCCCAGGCGAAGAACGGCTTCGTCATTCCGGGCCTCGGCAAGCTCGAGCTCAAGCAGCGCAAGGCCCGCATGGGACGCAACCCGGCGACCGGTGAAACCATCAAGATCCCGGCCAAGAAGGTTGTGAAGTTCCGCGTGGCCAAGGCCGCCAAGGACGCCATCCTGGGCAACGGCGCGCCCAAGAAGACCGCCAAGAAGGCTACCAAGAAGAAGGCCTCCAAGAAGCGGTAAAGCTGATCCGACTCGGGGCGGGCTTTACCGACCCCGGGATGGTGCGCCACAGCTAAGCCAGCCGATCGCCGCGACGGCTCCTGGAAAGGAGCGATCGCGGCGATTGTTTTTTCTTGGTCAGGTGTCAGTGGTCAGGTGCCAGTGGTTGGGGCTGTGGCCCAGGGGGGCCGTGGGGAGGCTACAACTGACGGCATTGTGGTGCAGGCATCTTGCCTGCACTGTGCACGCTGGAAGCCTGCACCACAATACCCGTGCATTACAATAGGCACCGTGCAGTTCGAGGCGGGCGAGACGCCCGCCCCCCGTTCTGTCTTCTGTCTCCTGGCTCCTGGCTCCTGGCTTCTGTCTCCTGCCTTCCCACTCACATTAGGAACACGAACGTCACCAGGATGAACAGCGGGATCAGGATCCCCACGCTCCAGAGCATGTAGCCGAAGAAGCTGGGCATCCGCACGCCCGAGGCCTCGGCGATGCTCTTGACCATGAAGTTCGGGCCGTTGCCGATGTACGTGTTGGCACCCATGAACACGGCACCGAGGGAGATCGCCACCAGCAGGTCGGTGCGGATGAAGTTGCCGTCTACCAACTGCAGGATGCCCGGCCCGGCAGCATGCGTCATGGCGTTGGCCGTGGAGAAGAACACCACGTAGGTCGGAGCGTTGTCGAGGAAGCTCGACAGGCTACCCGTGGCCCAGAAGAACTTGGCCGGCGTGTCCAAACCCAGATTGGGCCCTTTGATCTGCAGGATTTCGATGGGCACCTGCATGGTGATGAAAATGCCGATGAACAGCGCGGCCACCTCGAGAATCGCCCCGAAATTGAAGTCGTTGTCCCGGCGAACCTGCGGCGAACTGGTGACCCAGGCCAGCCCCACCATGATCAACATCACGATCTCGCGGATGTAATGACCCGGATGAGTGGTCTGCTCCGGGATGATGTAGTTCGTCCCGGGGAAGTTCTTCCCTGGGACGATCAGCGCCACAGCCAGCACCACGCCCAGCAGCCACACGAAGTTGAGCGCGCCGTTCAACTGCAGGGGCTGGACCTGCGTCTCGTCCAGCATGTGCTCGAGCGGCGGCTCTTTGCCGTAGTAGTAGCGATCCACCAGATAATAGAGGGTCAGGAGGACGGCCGAGCAAAACAACCACTCCGGCCATAGCCCGAACGTCCACAAGAACGGAACACCGCGCAGGTATCCCAGGAACAGCGGCGGATCACCCACCGGCAGCAGCGAACCACCGATGTTACTGACCAGGAAGATGAAGAAAACCACGGTGTGCACGACGTACCTGCGTTCCTTGTTCGTCTGCAACAGTGGACGAATGAAGAGCATGGACGCGCCGGTGGTACCGACGAAGCTGGCCAGAAGTGTACCGGCGGCCAGAAAGGCCGTGTTGGTGGAGGGTTTGGCCTTGAGGTCGCCTCGCAGAATGATCCCGCCGCAAATGCTGTAGAGACTGAACAGCAGGATGATGAACGGAATGTACTCGGCCAGCACGGCGTGGTCGAGCACCTTCAGGACGGTCTGAAACCCCGGCGCCGCCACGTCAGGAGCGTGGCCGAAACCCGTTCCCCGCAGCAGGTAATAGATCAGCGCGATCGCCCCCAGAACGCCCGAGATAATCAGCTTGTTGGAGTTGTGGTGCCACCAGTGGGCGACCGACGGGATCAGCGGCAGAATGGCGATGCACAAGAGGAGGATCACGAACGGAGCCGCAGCCAAATAGCTCGGCGGTTCGTGAGCACCTGCGTGCCCATCACCATGCGCGTCGCCATGGCCGGCTTCCGGAGCCGTCGTGCTGTGGGCGTCAGAGCCGGCCGGATGCTCGACCGCCACCGACGGAGCAGCCGGCACAATCGCCGCACCCTCTTGGACCGCCGGCACCGTCGCCGGCGAAGGCTGTGCCTCCTGCCCCAAGGCCGGAGCGGACAAGATCACTCCGCCAATCAACACTGCACACAGCCCGACCACCGTCCGTCCGTGAACCACTCGATTCAAAGTCATGGGATTACCTTCCACGCAGAAACAGGAATCTGGATACTCCCTCGTGCGTTGCGCTCCTGGATTCGGCGATTGCACGTGCGGGGCGGGCATTTTATACTGGCCGGTCGTGCCGAACCAGTCTTTGCCCATTCCGACCGGTCTCTTCTGTCGCGCTGTTCGCTCCCGCGCTGTCGCACGCGACGGGTACGGTTGCGTCGCCGCGTTGACTTGGCTGCGCGGCTATCTCCTTCATATCGTCCAAATCGGCTTGGTCGTTGCACTGCTGGCCGCGGGCTGCTCGGGCCCCTCAGGAACCGATCCTGCCAAGCGTAACCAATTGGATGCCATGGAAAAGGCGACAATTCGCATCAACAACCACGAGTTTGAGGTCTGGCTCGCACGAACCGACGAAGAGCGAGAACGTGGTCTGATGCAGGTTCCCGAGGAGGCACTTGCCCCATTTTCACGTTCGGGAGACGCCGGTGCGTCGCCCATCTACCGCGGCATGTTGTTCCTGTTCGACGACGAGATGCCACTGGCGTTCTGGATGGCCAACACCATCACGCCGCTGGACATCGCCTACATCGCGTCGGATGGCCGAATCGTTAAGACCTACACAATGGCTCCACTGGAAACTCGGACCTACCCTTCCATCGTCCCCGCTCAGTACGCCCTGGAAGTCAAAGCCGGCTTGTTTGAAGAGCTTGGCATCGGGCTAGGGACGTACGTGGAAATCCCCGACTCTGTTCTCAAGGCCGCTCGCTGATCGGCCGAATCCACCTTCACCAACGGTGTACTGCACCAGTAGCCCTGGTTCGGTCTGATAACTCCGAACCGCGGGTGTGGGTGAGGGTCCGCGCAGGGGTAGCGCCCGCGGCTCGACGGATTGGGGGGAGATCCTCTGTCGCAACTGGCGAAACAACATGTGCTTCCGGAACAGGGGCAGTTGACCGTATTGGTGGTGGGCCCGGCCAAAGACCTTCCGCTGAACGTGCGTGAATTGATCGTCTCGCGGAACCTGTCTCCCTTGTACGCCCCCGATTGCCGTGCGGCGTGCGAGCCTTCGCTTCTGGCCAAGGCTGACGCGGTCCTGATCTGCGGTGAAGCGTGCCACTCCTGGTCGCCGGCCGACCGGAACGGCGACTGGCTGAGCCGCAGCGACGCCCGTTATCAACTGGAATTGTTGGCCGATGCTCTCGCGTCGCATCGGCTGACTGGGGTCGTCCTGTCACCGGGCAGATTCGGGGTAATGCCCGGTGACGACGACCCGCTCATGTTCGCGCCACCGGACGCTTCGGCCGACGAGCTGTGGGGCCGAATCGCGGCCATCCAGCAGTATCGGCCTTTGCTCGAGCGCATGGAGGAGCAGGTCGCGGGCATGCAACGGCTGGGCAAGAAGCTCAACGAGCAGTTCGTGGAGGTGGACCAGGAACTGCGGCTGGCCAGCCGGCTGCAGCGGGACTTCCTACCCAAGCAGTTGCCCGCCATCGGCGACATTCGCTTCCACGTGCTCTATAGGCCGGCCACCTGGGTCTGCGGTGATGTGTACGACGTCCAGCGGCTCGACGAGTCGTTCATCGGCGTATACCTCGCCGATGCCGTCGGACACGGCGTGGCGGCCGGCCTGCTGACCATGTTCATCAAGCAGGCGATCACCGGGAAGCGCATCTACCAGGACGGGTACGTCATCGTGCCACCGCACGACGTGCTCGAACAACTGAACGCGCAGTTGGCCGACCAGCAATTGCCCAACTGCCAATTCGTCACCGCCTGCTACGCCACCATCGACGTGCGGACGCGCGAAGTCTGCCTGGCCCGCGGCGGACACCCGCATCCCATCCACGTGGGCGCGGATGGGACGTGCGTGGAAGTGCGAACCGTGGGCGGCCTCCTCGGCATCTTCCACGGCGAAACGTATCCGAGCACGTCGCTTATCCTCGAGCCCGGCGAAAAGCTCATCCTGTACAGCGACGGACTCGAAGACGTGATCATCAGCCGCCGCGAACGCGACGATGGCCAGACTCACCTCACGCCCGAGTTTCTGGGCATGGTGCGCGAGCCCGGCCCCCAATTCATCCGTGCCATGGAAGACCACCTCGACGCAGCCGAGGGCAGCCTCCAGCCAAGCGACGACATGACGCTGGTCGTCGTCGAACGTCTGATCGAGTAGATCACCACACCGGTGCTACAAACCCAGGATTCCTGACAAGCTCAGGAGCCGTGAGCTATCAGCTGTGGGCTGTGAGCCAGACCTCTGGCTGACAGCTGAGAGTTGACAGCTGACAGCTCTTCATCGGCAAAGGCTACTTGCAGTATTCCTTGAGGAAACCGACGAACTCGCGCCGGTGTTCTTCTTCATCGCCCAGAAGGCCGATGGCCAAATCCTGCGTCACGTAATCGACACCCTCGGACATCTTGATGATCCTTTCATACTGACTGACCGCCGAGTTCTCGGCCTCGATCACGCCGCGAATCACGCTCACCACGTCGGTAGTGTCAGCCGGCGGCTGCATCTGCCGCTGGTCCCACTGAAGCTCCAGCGAACCCGGCACCTGGCCGCCCATGGTCTTGATCCGACGTGCGAGCGTTTGGGCATGCCCCAGCTCCGCCGTCACGTCCGCAGCCAGCGACGACTTGATCTCCTCCGCACGCACGCCGTCCAGATTGACGGAATTGGCCAGGTAGTTCATCACCGTCTCGAGTTCCATCCGGTAAGCCGTCTTCAGTTCTTCGATGATCGCGCTCTTGTCGTCCGCCATGTTCCGGGTCTCCTTTCGTGACCAAACCCAGGAGCGGCAACCCCCGAGCCGAAAGGATTCTAGCCCCACGCGCGGAGGACAGGCATCTCGCCCGTCTCATCGAAGGGATTAATCGCCTTGTTGTGGTGCACACTTCCAGCGTGCACAGTGCAGGCAGGGATGCCTGCACCACAATGCCCCTTGCGAATGCGACCTAGGGCGATTGCCTGTGGCAAAGGAGGTGTCCCGCGCGATTCATCTCCCACCGCCAATTCGCGGGAACACGGATGGAAGTGCGACCATCAACGAGCGTCACCGGTCCGGTACCGCCGTCGCCGGCCAGTAGCTTGCTCCGGTCATAAACCATCGGCCCGATCTCTCGCGCGTCCGGCGACGCTGCGATGCGGGCGCGCTCCATTCGGCCATCGGTCGCTGGCAGGGCTGGGCGAAATGTCGCTTGGGTGTCGATCACACATCGCAGGCGCAACGAGACGATCTCCACCTCGCTCGTGTTCACGTCAGGGCCGTGCGGACGCGCCCGTCGCCATGCTCGAACCGCCCAGTCGTCATCGCTCAATTCCTCCACCGGCACCAGCGAAGCATTACGATGCCCGCGTATGCGAAGCTCGGCATAGCGATCCAGGAACGAATCGTCCTGCTCGAGGCCGTCAGCCTGCACGTCCTCAGCCGCCCGCTCCATCATGGTTACGAATGCATCGCGTACTCCACGCACGTCGAGCATGCGGGGAGGCTCCAATCGGTGGACGTAATCCTTGACTTCGACGGCCGGAGCAACGCCACGTGGCGACACGATGTGAGCGGTTGCGGGAAAGCAGACGACTGCAGCACCGAGGCTGGACGCCGCATCAACAAACACCTCCTGCTGAGCCGGCCCGAGCTTGACCAGCATGAGATCGGACAGCGTCACGCCCCAACCGCCGGCCAATTCGGAGAGTCTTTCCGCCAGCGCCGGCGACAGATCGTTTCCGCCCGCACCGAGCCACGAGTACAGGCACACGATACTGCTGCGGACCATCCAACCCGTTGAGTCCACGCCGCATCCCGGCGACGCGGTACACAGGGCCGCGTTCCAGATCGCCCCTTCCAGATCCACCGCCAGGAACATCGTGTCATTCATAGCGGGCATCCGCTTGTCGCTGCCAACGTCGTCGCTGCCGACATCGGTGCTCACTTCCACGTCTCGGATTGGGACCGCAAGATGAGCAATCCGATCAGATTGAACATCATGTGAAAGACGATGACGGGCAACAGGCTGCGCCGCCAGACGAACATGACCCCGAGCACGATGCCGACGCAGCCGATGACCACCGTCGCCACCACTCCCTGATAGGCGTGCCCCAGCGAAAACAGCACGCTCCCCACCAGCACCGCCAACCACCATCGCCGGAAAACCGCGAACAAACGCGTCAACAGGAAGCCTCTGAAGACAACCTCTTCCCACAAGGCGACGAAGGCCATGAACGCGACCATCATCGGGATCGATGCGCGAGGAATCGTCTTCTCGATGCCCTTTTGCGCCTGGTCCATCAGATCGGGGCGAATCAACACCAGGACCATGGCGGCCATCATCATGACCATGTACATGCCGAAGGCGCCCGCCACGCCCAGCCCGACATCGGCGAGAATATTGTTCACCCGCCAACCAATGGCCGAGGGTCGTTGCCGCGCCGCCCCGACCAAGGCGAACGCAGCCAGGATGCACGTCATGCCTGCAAACGCCGTGATGAACATGTTGGCCCACCGCTCGTCGCGCAGCTGTACACCCGCCATCAGCAGCAAGCCGATGACCACCCCCGCCAAGCCGGCCAGGAGCAGACACACCAATTGCCACACGGCCCGCCACGGTGTCAGGCGCACCAAGCTCGACGCGAGTGATCCGGACACATCGTACGTACCGCCGACCGTGACATGCGCCGGCAGGCTGTCCACCAAAACGGGCCGAGCCACGGGCACGTCCGGAAGCGAATGTGCCGGGTTGGAGACTTCGATCATGGGATCGGGAGGCGGCCCGGCGGATTCGCGATCGACGATGGAGTTGTCGTCAGGGTTCACGCTTGCACTCCCGACAAAGCACCGGCAAGATCGCCCGTTCGATCATCGCGATTACGCCGGCCAAACGCGAGGGCCCACACTGACGAGATAACCTGGGCCCGTGATCGGCCATCGGCGCAGATATTCGGCCACACTCTCGGCGGACACGGCGTCGACCGCCGCCAGCCGATCCTCGGCCGGGCGCGGCCGGCCGCGATAGTCCATGTCGTCGGCCAGTTGCCCCAGCCGGTAGAACGGCGCCTCCGACTCGTTGGCCAGCGACGTGCGGCGAAGATTCTTCACCCGCCGCAACTCCTTCTCCTGCGGACCGTCCGCGGCCAGCCGAGCCGCCTCCTCGCGCATGGCGTCAAGCAGCTTTTCGCAGTTCTCCGGCTCGCACAACCCGAAGAGCACGATCATGCCGAAGTCCTGGTACTCCTCGTGAAACGCACCGGCCCGCGGACTGATGCCCTTCTGCACGATGTTCCAATAGAACCGCGAATTCTCGCCCCCCAGGATGGCTGCCGTGGCCTCGGCGGTCTCATACAGCGAGTCGGTCGCGCCCACCGACGGGAACGCGAGCAGAACGGCCTGCTGCCGGAACCGGTCCACCTGCTGCGTGGCCACGCCCGTCCGAAACGGCGGCGACCGGCGATCGGTGCCCAGCGAATCCACGTGCGGCCAATCACCGCAGGCACGCTGCGCCATCCGAAGCACGTCGGTCGGCTCGACGTTGCCCGCCACCACGAGGATCAAATTGTTCGGTGCATAACGCCGGGTGAAATACTCCCACATGCCCTCGCGGGTCATGTCCTTGATCGTCCGCTCCCAGCCCAGCACAGGCCAGGCCAGCGGTGTGCCTGCGTACAACTGCTCATGCAGATAATCGTAAGCTACCGAGCCGAGATCGTCCCTGGACATGGCAATCTCTTCGAGGACCACGTTCTTCTCCATGTCGAACTGGTCCTGCGGAAGCGTCGACCGCATCATGTCGGCCAGCAACTCGAGCTGCCGCTGCAAGTCGCCCGTCTGGACCCAACCGTAATAGAACGTTCGGTCCTTGCTCGTGTAGGCGTTGTAGTACGAGCCCATCTCATCGAACTCGACGTTCACCTGTTCCCAGGTGCGGAGGGCCGTACCCTTGAACATCATGTGCTCGAGAAAATGCGACACGCCGGCCAGTTCCGGCGGATCGTCGCGAGCTCCCGTACGGGCGAGAAAACCGCAAGCCGCGGATTGCACGTGGGGCATGACCTCGATCACGACGGTCAGGCCGTTGGACAACTGCTCGACGACAAAAGGCGACGTCACACTCATCTTCTTCTCCGGCGATCGGGCGGCGCTTCCTCAGGCCATCCGGCCGTTCGCCAACTTCTGCGGCCCCAACGTCACCACGCTCAGCCGGTCGCGCGGGTGAGCGGCGAGGTAGTCGCGAATGTCTCGAATGGTGACCGCTGAAATCCGGGCCAATTTCTCATCGGTGGGAATCACCCGACCGTAATAGAACAGATCCTCGACCGCCTCCGCGGCTCGGGCCCGGGTCACATCGCCGCGCGTACGCGCTCGCGTGACCAGCCCCGCGATGGCTCGATCCAACTCGGACTGAGTCAGATCGTCGGCCAGACGACCCACTTCGCGAATGAGCGTTTCATATGTCCGGTCGAGGTTTTCCGGCGTCGTGGACGCCCCCACGTGAACCATCCCGCCCACACGCGGCTGATCCGTCCAAGCCCCCACCCAGTAGACCAGCCCCTGCTTTTCGCGCACTTCGGTGAACAATCGGCCGCTCATGCCCCCCGAGAGAATACCAATCGCCACCTTTTGCACGTAATAGTCCGGATCGTCCGCCGAAGATCCAGGAAAGCACAAGGCGACCTGTTCCTGCTCGAGCTCTTTTTCGTGGTGACTATATTTCGGCACGAACTGGATGTTCAGTCCGCACATCTCATCCTCGTCCGAATCGGCCGAGGCTTCCAGCGAGCTGAACGCCGCCTCAAGCTGATCGGCGACGGCCGTCGGATCGACCGCGCCCGCAACCGCCACCTGCATGCGACGCGGCGTGAAGCAACGCCGCCAATGTGCGACGATCTGCTCGCGCCCGGTGCGTTCGAGTGTTTCCCGTTCGCCCAGCGGGTGCCGGCCCAGTGGCTGACCGTACGCCTGCGCGTAAATCAGCTTCTTGGTCAGCTCGCTCGGATCGTCCTGCAGAGCGGACAGCGACTGGAGGGCCAGTTCCACCGCCACCTCGCAGGCGTCGTCCGGAAAGCTCGGCGTGGAGAGCATTTCACCATGCAGGGCAATGGTCTGGGGCAGAAACTCGGGCAGGCACAAGCTGGAGAAGCCCAGTGTCTCCCGGCCCGTGAACGAGGCGTGCGTGGCCCCGATCTCGTCGAATGCGTCATTCAGCGCCCGGCCGTCCCGCCGGGCCGTCCCCTTGCTCAGCGTCTCTTCGACCAGATGAGCGACGCCGAGATACCGCTCGTCTTCATACGCATAACCCGCGAAAACCCGAATCTCGAGATTCGCAACCGGTCGACCCGGGATCTGCAGGACCGCCAGGTCGATACCGTTGGCGAGGCGACGTTGATCAATTCGCATTTCTGAGAGCCAAGCAGGACTGATGGCGGACTCCATACGTCCAAACCCGAGCAAGAGCGGACCGCCGCCCCCGTTCCCCCGAACCCAGATCCGCGGCCAGACCGGCGCGCGGACCTGCCCGCTCGGGGATACAGCAATTGTAGCAGCCGCCTCCGCCCGCGTGTATCGGCGGAGCCGAAGAGCCGACCGGGATAGCGCACACCGCAAATTGCGACCGATAATCCAGCCGCTCCGCCTCTGTCTTACAACCATTGAGGGTCAATCCTCAACCGGCGTGCCCAACATCGGGCACAACTCGGCGAGCTTGCTGGCCAGCAGGTCCGAATTCGCAGCTTCCACGTTCAGCCGCAGGAACGGCTCGGTGTTGGAGGGCCTGACATTGAACCACCAGTCCTTGTACTGGACGGTCACGCCATCGAGGTAGTCGATCTCGGCATCGCTGTAGCGGGCGGCCAGACGCTTGATAGTCCCCCGCGGATCGTCGTTGCGGAAATTGCGCTCGCCCGATTTCGCGTACCGCCGCAGCGGAGCCACCAGCTCGCTAATCGGCAACGCCGTCTCGGCCAGCAGATTGATGATCTCGGCGAAGGCGATCATGCCCGAATCGCAGAAGAAGTTGTCGCGGAAGTAATAGTGTCCGCTCACTTCGCCGCCGAAGAGGCCCTTGCTGTCGGCCAGCACTTTCTTGATAAAAGCGTGACCGCAACGCTCGCGCCGGGGCACGCCGCCCGCCTCGCGCACTTCCTCCGCCACCACCCGCGACGAGCGCAGATCGTAGACCACGACCGAGCCCGGCGATTGCTGCAGGAACTTGCGGGCCAACAGGGCCGTGATCAGGTCGGCCGGAATCGTGTTGCCCCGCTCATCGACGGTGATGAGGCGATCGGCGTCGCCGTCGAAGCAGACGCCCAAATCAGCCTTGGCCCGGCTCATCCGGTCTTTGAGCTGATCCAGGTTGGCCTCGACGAGCGGATTGGGATCGTGCAGAAACTCGCCGTTGTGTTCGAAGTTCAACCGCACGATCTCCAGCCACTCGATGTCGCCGAAGATCAACGGCAGCCAGCGACCGGCCATCCCGTTGGAGGCATCCACGACGATCTTGAGCGGCCGCTCGGCGCTGAAGCAGCCACCCGACTTGGTCAGGAAACCGCGGACAAATTCGCGGTACGGCTCGCTCAGGTCTTCCTGGCGCAGCTCGGCCACCTGCGTGCCCGAATGCCGCATCGTGTTCTGGGCGATCTTGCAGATCTGCGTCAGGCCAGTGTCGCTGCTGACGGGCTTGCCCTTCTGGCCGCAGATCTTGAATCCGTTGTAGTTCGGCGGGTTGTGGCTGGCGGTCACCTGCACGCCGCCGCAGCAGACGATGCGGTTGACCGCGAAGTACAGCTGCGGCGTGTCGATCAGGCCGATGTCCACCACCGGCGAGCCGCCCGCTCGCAGCCCTTCGATGAGGCTCTCGGCCAACGCCGGGCTGCTCTTTCGCATGTCGCGGCCCACGACCACCGTCGATTTGATCCGCTCGCTCCGGTCGTAGCCGCGAAGCTGTGAGCGCAGGAACTGAGAGATGCCCACGCCGATCCGCCAGGCGATCTCCGGATCCAGCGGGTCCGGGCACGTCCCGCGGAGGTCATACGCACCGAACAGCGACTCGATGCGGTCCACGTCGGCCCGTCCCAGCTCAGCTCGGCGGTCGGCCGACACCCCCGCCCGCTTCTCGTCATCGTTGAACTGGCAGCCCTTGCACTTGGGGAAATTGCTGCGCCGGCGCCCGTAGCAGATGGCGTCGGATATCTTGATCCGTTCCTCGCCGGGGCAAAACCGGAAGTACTCCTCAGGTTTCTGCATCGTCTCGCCCACGGGCCAACCTCCCGTCCATTGGACCGACTGGCGAAACATCATACCTGAAAAAGACTTGGACGTCACCCGCCCCCGCTCGCCTACCCCAGCAAGCCCTCCCCCCTGATGTGTCGCCCCAGCGAGCCGCGGGGCTTGTCCCCGCCGTCTCAGTCCGACCGCGTCCACCCTTCCTCACCCGGCCCGGCGTCAAGTGTCCACCGAGCCGCAGAGGCGCTGAGAAGACCAGCAACAGCGTCGCTCCGAACAACTACCGCCTCTGATCGAGTGCCCACCGATCCCACCGCATCGATTGCCAGACAATGCCCCAAGCCCCCGGGACACCCGACGCCCCCCGGCCCCCATGCCGAATCTGCGTCCATCCGCGTCAATCTGCGGACTCCAAGAACGAACTGACGACCAATGATCCAGCTGCGAAACGATCGTGCTCCAGAACGGACTCCTTGCCACTACGAGCACTTCTACACAGGGCCAAATTGTTGCCCCTCCAAATTGTCCGCAGATTGTCGCAGATTTACAGAAAAGAGGAACACAGAGGTGGGCATATCCGTTTTTCTTTCCTCTGTGAGCCTTGGTGCCCTCAGTGGTTCACCAAGTCTTGCCTTCCGCTCAAGCCTCAGGTCTCAGGCCTCAGGCCTTAAGGACTCAGCTTCCTCACCAACACGCGTGCCGGCGCGGCTTCGGCGCCGGCGATGCGCAGAGGCAGGGCCATCATCTCGTAGCGGCCGGTGCTCACGCGGTCCAGATCGAGATTCTCCACGATCGGCACGCCGGCGGCGAGCAAGAGCCGATGCACGGGCAGGTCGTCGCTGTCCGGAAGATCCGGCGAGAGCCGGTCTGTGCCCAGCAAGACCACGCACCGTTCGAGCAGCCAGCCCGCGGCCTCGACTGATAGCGCGCCACAGCCGCTCGAACCGCGAGTGCGCAGGAGGACGCGGTCGCCGGGCTGCAGCGGGACATGCTGCAAATCTTCGACCATGATCTCGCCGGACGGACCCGACGCGTTCACCTCGGCCACCACCGCGGGTCCGCAGAGCCGATCGAGCGGAATGGACGTAACGTCCGCGCCGCCCGCCAGACAATGCAACGGGGCATCGACGTGCGTGCCGATGTGGGCCGAGGTGCAAATCTCGCTGACTCGCAGGTGACCGGCGAGGGCGTCGGGGGCCTCGCTCGCCGAGGTGCCGGAGGTTTGAGACAAAGGTGTGTCGGCCACCGGTTTCAGTCGAAACGGCGGATCGCCCGGCCAGCCCGTCATTCCATCCACAAGGAGGCGTGTTACATCGATCCAGTCGCTCATGGTGGCACTCCGGCAGGAGCGTGGGGCGGAGCCGTCGCATCATACAGAATACAGGCGCTCACCCGCATCAGTACGAGGAAGGCGGGCGGGACGCCCGCGCATCCGCACGGAAAAGGCGGGCGAGACGCCTGTCCCCCGGGCGGTTATCATCTGACGGAATGATCGCAGATTTCCACCGCCAACCGATCGTGCTGGCCTCGCAGAGCCCGCGCCGCCGCGACCTGCTCGCTCAGGCCGGCATCGCCTTCGAGGCCGTCTCGCCTCGCTACGACGAGCCGCCCACCAGCGGGCGCCATCCGGACCCCGCGGCGGTGGCCGAGCTGTTCAGCCTTCGCAAGGCGGAAAGCCTGGCCGAGGACTACCCCGACCGGCTCATCCTCGCCGCGGACACGGTGGTCGCGCTCGACGGCGAGATCTTCGGCAAGCCGGAAGATATCGCCGACGCCCGCCGCATCCTTTCAGCCCTGCTGGGTACGACGCAGCAGGTCATTACCGGCGTCACGTTGCTGCATCCCGCGGGCGGCCGACGGCTCACCCGTCATGACGTGACGCTCGTCACCATGCGGACCATGACGCCCGCGGAACTGGACGCCTATCTGGCCGGCGGCGACTGGGAAGGCAAGGCCGGGGCGTACGGCATCCAAGGCGAAGCCGACCGGTTCATCGAGCGCTGCGAAGGCAGCTACAGCAACGTCGTCGGACTGCCCATCGAACTGGTCCAGCGCATGCTGGCGGAATTCGCTTGATTCGGGGGGCGGGCGTCCCGCCCGCCTCCGTCTCGCAATTCACGTAGTTATTGCCGCTTCCAACCTGCTTGTGCGCCGACGTCAGCAGGAAGAAGGCGGCCAAGATGGCCGCCCCCCAAGAGGTCACAAATCTCGAATGGCCAGCGGTGGCTCGAGAATTTCTTTGAGCACGAAAGCCCGCTGCAGTTCGGCCGACGTGAGCCCGCGGAAGGATGCAGCGCGAACGCCACCCCGGACGGCGGCCGACTCGTCCGCTTCGGCGGGCGCGAGACTCCTGAACGGCCGACTGCCGGCCACACTTCGCTCGCTCAGCTGCCCGAGGGTGGACTGTCCCACCGCCGGCTTCACGGCCGAAGGTTCTGGTCGCGGTTCCGGGCGCACCGGTGCGGGAGCCTCCCGCGGCGTGGCCAGCCGCGCGGGTCGTGACGGAGCCGGCTCGCCCCGAATGATGGCACGCGCTTCTTCCGCGGTGCGGGTCACGGCGGGCCGCGGACGAGCCGCTGGCCCCGGAGGACCAGCCGGCCGGCGGACCGGTTCGGTTCGCGCGGCCGGCGGACGCGCGGGCACCGGCGGCCGTGCCGGCGGACGCGGGCGCTGAATCGGCGGCGGCGCCACCGGTCGCGAAGGACGAGGCTCGACGGAAGTCTCGCGAATCTCCGGGCGAGGCAGTGACGTCGGATGTCGCCGCCCTGGTCGTGGTGGGACCTGGCCTCGCCGCTCTCGCTCGGCCATCAGCGCTTTGATTCGCTCGCCGACCCAACCGATCCCGATGAAGATGAGCACGGCGATGATGTACACGAGCTCATCGGTCGATTGGGCCACCATTGTCATGGCCGCTTGCGGCATGGCCATACTCCCCGTGAACGGTGTCAGGACTTCTTCACATCGGGCGACGATCCCTTGCCGGCAATCGACTCACGCATGCTCGTGTCGGACTGGATATTCCGCAGCCGGTAGTAATCCATGACGCCGAGATTGCCGTTGCGGAACGCTTCGGCGATGGCCAACGGGATGGCCGCCTCGGCCTCCACGACCTTGGCCCGGTTCTCCTCGACCAAAGCCGACATTTCCGCCTCGCGGGCACGAGCCATGGCCGCCCGCTTTTCCGCCTCGGCCTGGAATCGACGCTTGTCGGCTTCGGCCTGGTCGGCCTGGAGCTGGGCACCCACGTTGGTCCCGACGTCCACGTCCGCGATGTCGATGGAGAGAATCTCAAACGCCGTACCCGCGTCCAGCCCCTTCTCCAGCACGCGTTTGGAGATCACGTCTGGATTCTCGAGCACCGCCTTGTAATCGGCCGAAGAACCGATGCTGGTCACGATACCTTCGCCCACGCGGGCGATGATGGTTTCTTCCGTGGCACCACCGACCAATCGCTCGATGTTGGTCCGTACGGTCACGCGGGCCTTGGCCTTGAGTTGAATGCCGTCCTTGGCCACGGCGTCAATGGTATGCTTGCCGCTGGCCGGGTTCGGACAATCAATCACCTTGGGATTGACCGACGTGTGCACCGCTTCGAGCACGTCGCGGCCTGCCAGGTCAATGGCACAGGCGGTCTTGAATCCCAGATCGATCCGGGCCCGGTCGGCGGCGATCAAGGCCGACACGACATTCTGAACACGGCCGCCCGCCAGATAGTGCGTTTCCAGATCGTTCGTCGAGATGTCCAGGCCCGCTTTGACGGCCCGGATCCGGCTCAGCACGATGGTGCGAGAATCGACCTTTCGGAATCGCATCCCGATCAGTTCGTACAACGATACATTGGCGTTGCTCATGAACGCCTGGAACCACAGGCCGATCACCTGGGCAACCAGCGCCACGAAGATAAAGAACAAGATCAGGATCACGATCGGAATCGCGATCCACAAGATCGTCATCAGATCAGGCCCCCGCTGCGCCGCCAATAACAGAGTGTCCATCTGTGCCGTCCTTTCTATGCTGTACGCCAAACCTCCCGCCCCCCGCACCAGCGGGCCGGACCCGTCCCTTCGATTCTCCAACGAAATGTGGACATTCCGCCTGCCCCGGTTTTTATGAGGAGGCGGAGGTACTCTCCACCGTAGGCAAAGGTCGCACGACGACGGTGCGATCCGACAGCCGCACCGCTTGTACCTCGGTTCCGGCCTCGATCAAGCCGGATTCCGCCTTGCACTCGACTCGCCTGCCGTTGAACTCACACGTTCCCACCGGCCGCAATATCGTAACCGCCCGCCCCGACGTGCCCAGCAGCTTCTGGAGATCCGAAACGGGCAGTCGGTCCTCGGCGGTCAGCGTCGGATTCGGCGGAGAGATCCGCCGGCCAATGGGCGTCCGATGCCAAACGCGTACCCCCAAGATGAACGCCGCGGGCAAGGCAACGGTCAGCACGGCCACGTGGATGACTCCCACCATCGTGCCGATCTGAAAAGCCTCGTACACACCGTAACCGAACAGGCCGAGGCCGATCGCCGTCAGAATCCCTTGCGACGGCAGAAACAGATCGGCGGCCAGCACAGCCACGCCGAGGCTGTAGAGGATCACGATTTTCACCCAATGGTCCATGCCTGGGCAGTCCCTCGGGGTCCGGGCCGCCGGCGCTCGCGACGGCACTCGCCGCCGGCCACCGCCGCTATACCACCTTGCGGACGACGACGCGGTTTCCGCTTCGCTCGATCACTTCCACCCGTTCGCCGCTGGGCAGGAAGTCTCCCTGCGACACCACGTCCACCAGCACCGCTCCGAAGCGAGCCTTGCCGGCCGGCCGCAGCACGGTCTCGGTTCGGCCGATGTCGCCCACTTTGGCGATGCCGTGATACGGGTCGTCGACAGTTACCTCCTCGCGCGTGGGGTTACGCCCGATGACCCGGTTGAAGATTGGGGCTCGCGGCAAAAATCGGGCCAGCACCGCCATCCCGATCAGTGCCCCCACCAACCCTCCGGTCAAGGCGAGCATACCGTTACGGATGTATCGGTACGTCTGGGGCAGTTCCGGCAAGTCATACCAGTGCCGGCGGAACGGCTCGGGTGGGGCGAACGACGAGAGCAGGCCGAAGCCCAACAGAATGAAGCCCGCGATGCCGATCACGCCGAAGCCCGGGATCACGAACAATTCGATGGCCAACAGCACCAGCCCGAGCACGATGACCGCGATTTCCCACGTCACGGTGAAACCGGCCATATAGGGCGCGCCGAGAAACAGCACGAGCGCAACCAGCGCCACCGCTCCGGGCAAACCCACGCCGGGGGCGTGGAACTCCGCGTACACGCCCAGGAGCATGATCATGAACAAGACAGCCCGCACCATCGGCGAGGCCAGCCATTCCACCGTGCGTTCCATCCACGTCAGGTCGGTGTGAATAAGCGGGCCGGCGATGTTGAAGAACGACTTGAGATCCGCCTCGGTGTGGATGGTCTCCAGCGACAGCCCGTACGCCTTGGCCCGATTGTCGCGCATGGTCAGCAGTTCGCGGTCGGTGACCACAGGCTGCTGCACCTGCCCGATGAGCGGATGCTCCCGAACGTAACGCCAGGCAGTGGTGCTGAGCGAATCGGGCACCGGCTCGGCTCGCTTGGCATCCTCCGGTTTCCCGGCGTGAGCCTCGGTCAGGCCGAACAGCCGATCGCGCCCCGCGGCGTCTGTGAACCGGCGCTCACCCGTTTCCTCGTTGACCAGCCAAAAGATCTGCATCTCGGGCCGCACCAGCGACATGAGCAGGTCCAGGTTGTAGCCGTTGCGGTAAGCCGAGTCCCGCAGTTCTTCGAACAGCACGCTGAGAATCTTGGGCTGCATGTCTTCCGGAACCGCCGATGGGCCGGTGCCCGTGATCATGATGGGCTGCGAGTCGCCCATGGTGGCGTTGGGAGCCATGACGATGCCGTCGGTAGCAAGAGCAATGATGGTTCCGGCACTGTAGGCCTGATCGTTCACCCAGGCATAGACCTTCACGCCCTCGCTGCGCAGCCGCTTGATCGCGTTGCAGATCTCCAGTGTCGCATCCACCGCGCCGCCTGGCGTGTCGAGTTCCAGCACGACCAGCGGAATGCCCTCGGCCCGCACGCGATCCAGCCGGCGATTGATGCTGTCCAACGTGATTTGGGTAATTTCCCGCCGAATGGGAATGATCAGAGCCGTGGGGAACGGCCCCTTGTCATCTGCCGGCCGCCCTGTCTCGACGGTCGCCGGCCGTTCGAGAACCCCATCCGTAGGCGCCGTGGCCGGTGTGGTCGAAGATGCCCACGCGAACGTCGCCGCCAGGCTGACCGCCAGAACGGCGCCTGTCAACAATATGCCGCCCCGGGGATTTCCGCGCACTCTCGTCGTGAAGTTGGTCGGCATGATCGGCACTCCCAGCCCGATGTTGTGCGTCCCGCCGCGAAGGCAGTTGCGCAAATTATTGTCAAACAAAGGGTTGGCTGCCTTCGTTTGCTGTATTCTAAGAAAGACCCGAGACCTGAGCAAGTTGAATCCTTCTGCATATTTATAGTCGTCGGGCCGGCCTCAATGCGCCCCCCGCGGAGCTGGTGACCATCTGAATGCGAAATGTCACCGCTTCTGAGCCCGCTTCATGGGGTCGTCACTCAATTCACGCGAACCCGCATCCCGGATATCCTGCGTGCATGCGAACTTCAAAACAACGACTGCTCATCGAATCCCGTCATGCTGCATGTCTCAAGGTGCTCGTCATGTCCGTTGCCACAGTCGCGTTGTTGGTCCTAATCCAGACCGCTCCTGCGACCGCCGAATCAGCGAAAGCGATCGAGGCGGCACTGGCTGAGAGGATCGTGGCTCCGGGCGTCACACTCGAAGAGGTCCGGCGGTTCATCGAAGCTTGCATTCCAAACATACCGAAAGTCGAGTCGGTTGCCGACTGGGAGCAGGCAGCCCGCCGCATGCGCCATGAGACGCTGGAGAAAGTGGTGCTTCGCGGCCGGGCTGTCGAATGGCGCGACGCCGATTGCCGCGTCGAGTGGCTCGACACCATCGAGGGCGGGCCGGGCTACCGCATCCGCAAGTTGCGGTTTGAGGCCTTGCCCGGCTTGTGGGTTCCCGCGCTGCTCTACGTGCCGGACAAGATCGAAGGTCGCGTGCCGGTCGTGCTCAACGTCAACGGCCACGACCCGGACGGCAAGGCGGCAAAGTACAAGCAGATTCGCTGCATCAACCAGGCCCGGCGCGGCATGCTGGCGCTAAACGTGGAATGGTTCGGCATGGGCCAACTGAAACAGGACGGCTTCACGCACTATAAGGCCAACCAGTTGGATCTGTGCGGCACGAGCGCGGTGGCGCCTTTCTATCTTTCACTGAAACGCAGTTTGGATCTGCTGCTGAGTCTGCCCGAAGCCGACCCGCAGCGGGTTGCAGTAGCCGGGTTGTCGGGCGGCGGCTGGCAGACCATCTTCATCAGTGCCCTCGACGAGCGCGTCACGCTGGCCAACCCGGTGGCGGGCTACTCAAGCTTCAGGACGCGCGTCCGCTATCCGTCCGACCTGGGCGACACGGAACAGACGCCCTGTGATCTGGGGACGGTAACCGACTATGCACACCTGACTGCCATGCGAGCGCCGCGCCCCACGCTGCTGACCTACAACAGCAAGGATAATTGCTGTTTCGCCGCCGGCCACGCCTTGCCGCCGCTGCTTCAGGCTGCCGGACCGATCTTCCAGTTGTACGGTCAGCCGAACAACCTGCGCTCGTATGTCAACGACGATCCCGGTACGCACAACTTCGAAAGGGACAATCGCGAGCAGTTGTACCGTATGTTGGGCGACCACTTCTACGCAGACCAGCCGTTCGATTGGCGCGAGATCGCCTGCAAGGACGAAATCAAGACCGCCAAGCAGTTGGAGGTGCCGCTGCCCGAGAACAACGAAAACTTCAACAGTCTCGCCAAGAAACTCGCCGCGCGCTTGCCGCTTCGCGGCGGCGATGCACCGGCCACGGTGGAGGATCTCCGCCGGATCGTGCGGATCAAGAGCTACGACGTGCGGGCCGAGAGCAAACCGCCTCGTGATGCTGCCGACATGTCGATCCGAGCCTGGACGCTGCGGCTGGCCGACAATTGGACCGTGCCGGCCGTGGAACTGAGCCCACCCAACTCGCGCGGCACGACGCTTATTATCGCCGACGCAGGTCGCAAATCGGTCACAAGCAAGGTTGTAGAATTGACCGCCAAGGGTCAGCGGGTAGTCGCGGTCGATCCGTTCTATTTTGGCGAGTCAGCCATCGGCGATCACGATGCGCTGCACGCCATGTTGGTGGCCGGCGTGGGCGAACGACCGTTGGGCCTCCAGGCCGGGCAAGTCGCCGCGATCGGCCGCTGGGCTCGTCAGCACTACGACGGCCAACCGGTTACACTCTCCGCCGTCGGACCGCGCACCAGCACTATCGCCCTGGTCGCCGCCGCCTGCGAGCCCGACGCAATCGACGCGGTCGAGCTCGATCAGCCCCTGCTCAGCCTCAAGCAGCTTATCGAGGGAAATCGCAGCATCGAGCAGTCGCCGGAACTGTTCTGCTTCGGCCTCCTCGAACGCTTCGATATCCGCGACATCGCCGCCTTGATCGCCCCCCGGCCCGTCCGCGGCCTGTGAGAGAAAGGCCTGAGGCTTGAGACCTGAGGCTTGAGTGGAAGCCGAAGAGGGATCCGACCGTGGTTGGCCATAACGGCCCAGGCGATACGCTTCTGCGAATGACTAACCACAGAGGTCGCAGAGGGTCACAGAGACCGGCATATCAGCTCTTCCTCTGTGCTCCTCTGCGACCTCTGTGGTTCGCCTTACACCACAAGAAGCATACTTAGACTTCGGCCTTCTCGTCCGTGCCATCAGGGGCCAGGCGTGGTTCACGCGTGACGGATCAGCTCTTGCTCAGGTGGTCGGGATACTTCTGCACGTGCTCAGCGATGTTGTCCGCGTAGCGTTGCATCGCAGCCTGGACCACCTCGGGCGTATCGGTGGCGGTATCCGGATCGACCAGCGGTCCCTTCGGGATGAGATGGAAATAGAAGTTCTTCTTGGAAACGACGAACCCCTGCACGATGGGTGCCCCACAGCGCAGGGCGATCTGAAGCGTGCCGGTGAGGAACTCCCGCTTCTTGCCGAACAGATCGACGGTCGCCGTCCGCAGGTGAGCTCCCCGGAAACGTGACACGTCCAAAGCGCTGCCGAGAATCCGCCCTTCCGCGAAGCAGCGGTACAGATCGCGGGGATAGGCGTCGGCGAAGAACATCTTGATCGAGCGGAACTCGGGGAAGGTCTCGTCATACTTCTGCTGCACGTACTTGCGCAGCGGTCCTTCGTTGCGGTCGCGAACGCCGGCCACCTTGTAGCCCATCAACGCCATGAGCAGGATGAGCACATGGTGCGATCCGTGGTGGCTCATGCAGACGTACACACCCTTGTTGCGGGCCAGGGCGTCGTCGATGATGTGCCGGTCGTGGAACTTGACCCGCTTGAGGATCTTTTCCCGCGGCAACTTGTCGAAGATCAGATAGAACAGCTTGTCGCAGCGGGTCCGCATGAAGTGCTGGCGGCAAGCCCCCCGCGCCGACGGGGGCAGCCCCTCGGGCGGATTCCCGTAGACCTGGAGCAGGTTCTGCATGAACCGGCGGCGCCGGTTGAAGTTCAACACCCACTCGCACGTGCCGAAGAACTGCCCGAACAGGTACAATCCGGTCAGCGAAAAGCAGCGGGCCCAACTCCACAGGAACCCGCGGACGATCATGAACTTGACTCGCGTCAGCCACGGAAGGCCGTCGTCGCGCGACCTGGAGCGAGTCTCGTCGGCCGAGGCACCGGCCCTGCGGGGCTGAGCGATCGCGTCGTTTGCACCCATGTTGCTCAAGTCGGCACCCATACAAACACCGGGCGGGCGGTGACCCGTACCCCCAGCCAGGAGCGTTTCGGACGTATGCTACTCAAACCCGCGGAGAAAAGGCAAATCCGCGCCGGACCGGCACGGCGGATCGGCCGCCGGGACTTGACCCCGGCCCCGGTTGCGGAGAGCTTGTGCGGACCGGGGAAGAGCCGGCGAGCCCGCGCTCCGCGGCTCGCCCCGTGCACTGGACTCTGAGGTGAAAGCACCCGGGAGGAGCTGTGGCGCTGTACGACCAACACATGCACACCTGGTTTTCGACGGACTCGCAGACCGATCCGGCCGACAACGTCCGGCAGGCCATCGACCTGGGTCTGGCCGGCATCACGTTCACCGACCACCTGGACACCCATCCAATCGAGTGGCCGGAGTGCCGCTACAACTACGAGGGCCTCGCAAAGGCCGTATCGGATCTGCGGCAGCGCTTCGGCGACCGCATCTCGATCGGCCTGGGGATCGAAGTCTGCTACCAGCCCGAGCAGATGGACCGCATCCTGCCGTTCCTGGACGAGCACGCGTTCGACCTGGTCATTCTCAGCGTCCACTGGACGCAGAACCGGGCGCTGCACTTGCCCGAGCACTGGACGGACTGGGACATCGCGACGATCACCCAGGCGTATCTCGGGACGGTCCTGGAGGCCGTCCACTTCGTCCGCGACCTGGCCGGCCAGGGACGTCGTCCGTTCGACGTCCTGGGCCACCTGGACATGGTCAAGCGGTACACCCAACGCTACCGCGGCGGCTACGACATCACCGGTTACGCCGATCGGATCGACGAAATCCTGCGGACATGCCTAGACGCCGGGCTCGTGCCGGAAGTGAACACCAGCACGCTGCGGCAGGGGCTGACCGAGACCATGCCCGCGGGCTGGATCGTCCGCCGTTATGCCGAACTGGGCGGCGAGGCCATGAGCCTCGGCAGCGACGCCCACTCGCCCGAGCACATCGCGGCCGGCTTCGAGACCGCCGCCTCGATGCTGAAGGAGAACGGGATCAAGCAGTTGGCCGTTTTCGAACAGCGGGTGTGCAAGCCCTGCGGTCTGTAGTGTTCGGGGGGGCGACCGTCTCGCCCGTCTCGTTGGTGGATCGCTCTCAATCTGCCAGTACGAGCACGAGGCGGGTGACCCGGGCTACGCACGGCAGGCTTCGTACATCGCCACCACGTTGGCCGGCGGTACCTCGGACAGGATGTTGTGGACGGGGTTGAAGATGAACCCGCCGCCGGGGGCAAAGATCTCGATATTCCGGCGAACGTGATCGCGGACCTGCTGTGGCGTCCCCCGACAGAGCACCGACTGCGTGTCGCACCCGCCGCCCCAAAACGTGATGTCCCGGCCAAACTCCTTCTTCAGCCGTTCGGGCTCCATGTGCCGGGCCGAGATCTGCACGGGATTGATCACCTCCACGCCCGCCTCGATCAGATCGGGCAACAGCTCGTACACGCCGCCGCAGCAATGCAGAAACACCTTGAGGTTCGGGTTCAACTGCTTGATGCGGTCGATGATGGCCTTGTGGCGCGGCTTGAACATGCGCCGGTACATCTCCGGCGAGAAGAACGGGCCGTTCTCCGTGCCCAGGTCGTCGCCTAGCTGAATCAGATCCACGTTGTCGCCCAGCACGGGGATGAGCTTGTCGAGATTGGCCAGGTGGATCTCCACCAGCTTGTCGAGGAGGGCCTCAGCTCCAGCCGGATCGGCAGCCAGGTCCATCAGGAAGTTATCCATCCGCCGCAGGAACGTGCCCCATTCGAACAGGTTGCCGCCGAACGCGATCATGATCGCACGGTCCGAGGTAGCCCGCAGTTGTTTGACGTGCGCGGCAATGCGCTGCAGGTTCTCGTCGCTCAAGCCGCCGTCGTACAGCGGCTCGGCCAGCCCGGCCCAATCGACCTTGCCCATGTGCTCGGGCAGGCGCGCCAGCTCATCCTTCCAATCGTCACCGGCCAGCGGCCAGACGGCCTGGCTGAAGTAGGTTGCCCCCGCGATCATGCGAGCTTGCGGCTCGCCGTTCTTGCCGTAGGCGACCCAGTCATCCCCTTCGCGACGAAAGTCCATGCTCGCGGGAATCTCGCAGGGCGAGCCGTCGGGAAGTACCCAGGGCTTCCAACCCACGTGCGGAAACTCGCGGCCGGCGTTGATGGCGTCAATACCGAAGCCGTCGAGATACCACGCTTCAGGTTCGGCCAGCTGTTGGATAACGTCGAACACACGAACTCGTGCGTCTTTGACGCCCAGGTAGTCGGCCATCCGGCGATAGGCGATGGCCTGAATGCCTGTGGACCGCATGGCTCCGCAATCGACGGGCAACCGGTCCGGCTCAGTGTGGGCGATGGCGGCAAGCACGCGTTCGCGCGAAGTCATGACGGGCTCCTCCTCGGTTCCGGTGGATGTGCGACAAAGGATACCCGAACCGCACAACCGGTGAAAGAATCGTCTACGTCAATGCTTCGAGCCTTACCCCCTGGCCAGAGGCGAGCCCACCTTCGCCGCGATCACTTTTTCACGGCTTTGCCTTTGGCGGCCGGCTTCACCTTGGTCCCCGGGGCCTTCTTCGGGTCGGAGTCCTCGTCGTTGCTTCCCGGCTTGGCGGATTTGGTATCGCCGTCATTGTCAGGCTTGGACTCGACCAGCGCCGGCAGCCGAATGGCGAGCACCTTCTGTCGCAGCTCGGCGGCCAGATCGGGATTGTCGCGGAGGAACTGCTTGGCGTTCTCGCGACCCTGGCCGATGCGGATTTGGCCGTAGCTGAACCATGTGCCGGTCTTTTCGATGATGTTGTCGGCGGTGGCCATGTCGAGCAAATCGCCTTCGGTGGAAATGCCCGAGTTGAACATGATGTCGAACTCGGCCGACTTGAACGGAGCCGCCACCTTGTTCTTGACCACCTTGGCTTTCACGTGGTTGCCGATGGCGTTGTCGCCTTCCTTGATGGTGGTGACGCGGCGGATGTCGATTCGGATCGAGCTGTAGAACTTCAGCGCCCGCCCGCCCGGCGTGGTCTCGGGGTTGCCAAACATCACGCCGATCTTCTCACGGATCTGGTTGATGAAGATCACCACGCACTTGGACTTGGCGATGATGCCGGTGAGCTTGCGCAGCGACTGGCTCATGAGCCGGGCCTGCAGGCCGACATGCTGCTGACCGATCTCGCCTTCCAACTCGGCCTTGGGCACGAGAGCGGCCACCGAGTCCACGATGATGCAGTCCACCGCGTTGGAACGGACGAGCATCTCCACGATTTCGAGAGCTTGCTCGCCGGTATCGGGCTGGCTGACCAGGAGCTCCTCGAGTTTCACGCCGCAGCGCTTTGCCCAGGTGGGATCGAGGGCATGCTCGGCATCCACGACCGCGGCGACGCCGCCGGCCCGCTGAGCCGAGGCCGCCACATGCAGCGCCAGCGTGGTCTTGCCGCTGGACTCCGGCCCGAACAGCTCGACGATGCGGCCGCGAGGAATGCCGGCCCCGCCCAGCGCGATGTCCAGCGACAAGGCGCCAGTGCTGAACCCGTCCTTGACGACGGTCATCTCCTCGTCGAGCTTCATGATGGCGCCCTTGCCGAAGCTCTTTTCGATCTGGGCCAGTGCCCGCTCCAGCGCCTGATCCCGCTTGCTGTCGTGCTCGCTCATGCCCGTATTCCCGTGAAAGTGCCTCATCTACCGAGACCGCGGCAACAGTATATCCTCAATCGGATGTTTGGCAACTGTTCGGTTAATATTTTCGAGCGGGCGAATGGTCCGCAATCCGTAAGTCGCGACGTACAATGCGGTTAATGCACAGAAGCATCAATGAGACCTTAGACCTGAGTCCTGAGGCTTGAGGGCTGGAGCGACCGGCTGCCGGACGCTCAACTCTCAAAGTCTCGGGCTTCAAGCCTCTGATTAGACCAGGGATGGCACCGATCAGACGGATGCAATTGCGAAGGGAGGGAGAGCGAGAGAATGCAGCCGTTCTGCAAGGTGGAGCGATCGAATGGAATTCTGACGCTTGAGGCTGGAATGCGGAGCCCTGAGGCTTGAGGTCGAAGCACGTGCGTCGCCGGCCCCTCAAGCCTCAGGTCTCAGGTCTCAAGCCTTCACACTACTCCTTCGCCGGCGTCAGAATAACCTTGCGATAGAAGATCTGGCTGTGGTCGCCCTGGAGATAGATGGGGCCGGGCTCCCACTCGTTGCTGTCGATGGCGCCGCCGGTGATGCCCTCGACTTCCACGTTGTCCATGATGAGCTGGCCGTTGTGAACGACGGTCAGGAAGTTGTCGACGAACACGATGTCGTATGTTTGCCACTCGCCCGCAGGCTTGGAAGCGTTGACCTTGGGCAGGACGCGGCTATACATGGCGCCGCACCCGCCGGCTTCGATGGGCCGTCCGTAGCTATCGGCGATCTGGACTTCGTGCCGGCCGCGGAGATAGACGCCGCTGTTGCCGTGCTCGGGCACCTTGAACTCGACGTGCAGTTTGAAGTTACGGAAGTCTTTGCGCTTGGTCACGATGTTCTCGGTGCCGTGACCGCCGTTGGTGAGCACGCCGTCGACGACCTTCCAGTGGAACTGGCCGCTGCCGCCCAGCGGTTCCCAATTTTCCAGATCTTCGGGCTTGCCGTTGAACAGTTCGACGGGCTCGCCCCACTCGCGAACGCGGCGAGCGGTCAACTGATCGCCCTGCGACTCAATCTCCATCACGTCGCCCTTGCCGACCGCCTGATATCTGCGACCATCAACGGTGAACCGAAGGTTCCGGCCGAAGCGCCGCACGTCCGCGATTTCGGTCTTCTTGCCGCCCTGTTCCCACGTGCCGCTCAGCTCGCGCCCGTTCTGCGCGAGCGTCAGCGTCGCCTTGTTGTCGCCGACAATCCACTTGCCCGACAGGTCGACTCGAGGAATGGAACGCTTGCCGACCCACTTGACTTCGCCGTCCTTGTTCTTGGCCGTGCCTTCGAGCGTGTTGCCGTCCAGCTTGCCCGTCCACTCGCGTCCGTGGGCCTTGAAGCTGACCGTGTTGTTCTCGAACTTGAACGCTTCGGTGCCACCCACGCCGCCGGCCCGGCCCAGGAAGGTGGCCTCCAGCTTGCCATCCTTGTTCACCACGCCCAACCACGACGGGTAGGTGGACTGTCCCTCGGTGACCGTGATGTTCCAACGTCCCTCGATGCCGGCCCGACGGGCGGCGCCACCGGCGCGTCGTCCAGCAGGTTGCTGTGCGAGAACGGGGGCGGCGATCAGAGAGAATGCAGCCCAACCCAATGCGATTCGTACCACGCTGTTGGTCATGTTTCATTACTCCACGTTTGGACAGACCTCGGATCAGACAATGCGCCAGGGGGATGCATTCTAAAACCGTTCAGGTCGCAGAACAAGCGAAGGGACGGCTCACGTTTGCCATGGCGTTGACCGTCCTCGCGAGCAGTCCGACAGCTTGTACCGAGGGCGTCGCAGGACGTCGGAGGCGCTTCGGCAAGTGGTCCTTCCTCGCTCGTTTGCGGCTGGCGGCAACCGAGCTCGATCGGTATTCTGCAGCGCGGACGGAACGTTTTCCCGAGGGAGACATCGTGAAGAGCAGTTGCAGATTGCTGGGCGGAGGCGCGGTCATCCTGGTTGCGTTGGCGACGGCAGGCTGCGAGCCAGCCGGCCGGATGAACCTGCTCCAGCCACGACTGGCCGGGTGGCAGCGGGACTTGAGGCTCGAGACGGATCACGCACACTGGGCAGGAGCGGGGACGCAAGGCATCGAGCGGATTCTGGTTGAGTTTCCTCTGCCCGGGGCCCGGACGGGCCGCCCGACGTATGTCCTTTATCTACGGCTACCTGCGGGAACCGAAACGGTCAAGATCGGGCCGGAGGGTTCACCGTTGGCCGTTGGATTCTTGATCCAGACCCGCGGCGAGTATGCCGGCTTGGCTCGAGTCACGGGCGGGACTGTCGTCGTCCGCGGCGACTCCCAGGCCGCGGGGGCTCGGCGCACGCTGGAGTTGGATCTCTCGTTTGAGGATGGCAGCCGCAGCGTCGGGCAGTTGATTGCTACTCGCGATGAGTATGCCGTCTCCCGGTTCGAGCAGAAAGACCGCCCGGCGGACGTGGCGGCGCTGGTCGCCCAAACGGGTAAAACGGCCTCGCAGCCCGAGCCATAGGCGAGCAGACGAGAGCAGCGGGGGTGGATTCGGCAGCAGCTCACGCACTGGCGCTCACAGCGGCGAGAGCACCTGAGCCGTACGGGCGGGGATGTAAAGCTGAATGCTCTGCGGCCGGTCGTGCTCGGGCTTGGCCTGGTAAGGATACTGCTGGCCCGCGGCGACCAGGCCGTGGCCGCCGAACCACGGATCGTCGGTGTTGAGGATAAGCCGATAGTCACGAGGATCGGGCACGCCAATGCGGTAGTCGGCATAACTGCGAGTGGGATGCCAATTGAACACGAAGACCAGCGGACCCCGGCGATACACCATGAGCTTGTAGTCCTCGTGGAAGTGAATCGGCTGGAGCAGCGGGTCGGTCAGAATGTGGAAATGCTCGTCGAGTGCGAGCATCTCACGGTCGAATGTGGCCAGGTCCTTGTACCGCAGGTTGGGATCGTCGACTAACGACCATTGCCGCCGTGCGTAGTGGAACGAGTTGTTGTTCCCCTCGCGAGGGAAGTCCACCCATTCGGGGTGACCGAACTCGTTGCCCATGAAGTTGAGATAGGCCTCGCCGCCCAGCGAGAACGTCACCAGCCGGATCATCTTGTGCAGCGCGATGCCACGGTCGATGATCAGGCTCTGGCGATCCTTGCTCATGTTCCAGTACATCTCGGCATCCATGAGCCAAAAGGCGATGGTCTTGTCGCCGACCAGCGCCTGGTCATGACTTTCGGCGTATGACACGTGCTTTTCGTGCGCTCGACGGTTGGTCAGCGTGTGGAAGAGCTGGCCCATGTGCCAGTCTTCGTCCTTGGTATGCTTGAGAAGCTTGATCCAATAGTCGGGGATGCCCATGGCCAGGCGGTAATCGAATCCGAGTCCGCCCTCGTCGAGCGGCCGGGCCAGGCCCACCATGCCGGAGACGTCCTCGGCAATGGTGATGCATTCGGGCTTGTATTCGTGGGCGACCTGGTTGGCCAGCTGCAGGTAGCTGACGGCATCCTCGTCGACGCCCCAGCGCAGGTAATCGTCGTACGAATTGAAGGCGATGTTCCCGTGGTGCAGGTACATCATGCTGGTGACGCCGTCGAAGCGGAAGCCATCGAAGTGGTACTCGTCGAGCCAGAAGCGCACGTTGCTGAGCAGGAACCGCAGCACCTCGATCTTGCCGTAGTCGAACAGAAGCGAGTCCCACGCCGGATGCTGACCGCGATCGCCGGCGTGGAAGTACTGGTATTCCGTGCCGTCAAAGTGGTTCAGCCCATCCAGCACGTTCTTGACCGAGTGGCTGTGGATGAGATCGAGCAGCACGAGCAGTCCGCGACGATGGGCCTCGTCGATCAGGTACTTGAGATCCTCGGGCGTGCCGAAGCGCGATGACGCGGCGAAGAAGCTGCTCACGTGGTAGCCGAACGAGGCGTAGTACGGGTGCTCCTGGATGGCCATCAGCTGCACGGCGTTGTAGCCGGCGGCAGCGATGCGAGGCAGGATCTGATCGGCAAACTCGCGATACGTGCCGATCCGCGGCTCCTCGAGGGCCATGCCCACGTGGGCCTCGTAGATGCGCAGCCCTTCGGTGATCTTGGGGGCCGGGTTGTCCCACAAGTACGGCTCGGGCGGATTCCAGTACTGGCTGCAGTAGCTGGTGGTTTCGGGCTCGAAGATCACCCGCTTGATATAGGCGGGGATGCGGTCCATCGGGCCGATGCGGCTCAGAACGTGGACCTTCACGCGGCTGCCATGCACCAGCTTGTCGGCGTATTCGCGATCGGGCAGGAAGATGCTCCAGACGCCGTACTCGTCGCGTTCCATGGGATGGCGGCGACGGTCCCAGTTGTTGAAGTCGCCGATGAAGAAGAGAGCGTCGGCCGCGGGCGCCCATTCGCGGTACCATACACCGGGTTCACCGTCACGTGTGCCGCGGTTCAACCCGTAGTATTCGTAGCCGCGGGCGAAGGCGTCGAGCGAACCGGCAACTTCAATCACGCGGTCGAGCGTCTCGCGGTATTTCTTGTAGCGGTGGCGAAGAGCGTCGGCGTAAGGCTCGAGCCAGGGATCGAGCCGAATCAAGCCCGTGCCGTCGGGCTCAGTGGCTGGGATTTGGGGCACAGTTGTAGGATCCACGTTCGTCTCGCGATTCGGCCAGGTTGCGGCCGGCACGGCAGACCGGTTACGGATGTCCGTTTGCCCAGTACCCCTCCGGGCAGAAATGATAGGATGGGTGGGGCGAAACCGCAACCGCCGGTCCACCGCCGTCACCGCCCGGTTGGCGACGCCGGCGCCGTGCGGTGGCTGGCGCTTCGGAGAATGAGCGCATGAGCTCCCAATCCGGCGCACACTCCATGCTTCCGTGGCAACACGCTCGAAGCTACGGCTTGCCGGCTTGGACCTGGCCGGCTTTGCTGCCGTTATACCTTCTTTTCCTGGTTGCGACACCTCTCAGATGGTTGTTCGTGTTGGTCGGCCAGCTGATACATCGTCTCTCTGACCTTTTCTTGCGGTTGCTCGGACGGTCCCGGACTTTGCGCAGGGCTTGGGAGTTTGCGAACAATTACGTGCTGATCGATTTCCGCGGGCGCACATTCGATCCGCCGGAGTTGGCCGAACGGGTACCCATGGTGCGCCGGCTGCTCCTGGGCATGCTGGCCATGTATTGGTCGGCCGTTCTGACGTTTGGCACGCTGTGTGGACTGGCCTGTCTCATGCCGCTGCCGCGACCCGCCGGGGTGTTCCTGGCATTGTCGCTAACGACCTTTCTCCTCCTGGGTCTCCCGGCGGCGGGACTGGCCGAGTGCGATCGCCGGCTGGTGCGCATGTGGGTCGAGCGCGGGGCGTTGCTGTGCGAAGTATGTGGCTACGATCGACGAGCGACACCGCTACGTTGCCCGGAATGCGGCACATGGTGGAACGTCGTTCCTCCGGGGAGGGCGCCCGAGCGATGGAAGCCTCTGCCGGGGTCAGACTCGGTTTTCGTTCCGGTTTCCCTGCTGGGGACGTTGGGACCGGCAGCGGCGCTCGCCAGCCAATACATCGCGATGAAATGGATCGGCGTTTTTGTGCTGGGTTTGACGCTATCGTTCGCCGTCCTGGTCGCGGCGGCGGTCATCCGGAACGTGCGGATCCTTCGGATGGGCTGCGCGCGGTTTGAGCGCGTCGGCTCTTGACCCCGCCTAGGATTGCCAAGGACCGCATACGCGAGGAGACTGGCATGGCCGACACGAATCGATCGGGGCTGGGCAGGGTCATCGCGGGCCTGGTGCTGTTCGGGATCGCGTTCGGCTACATAGAAGCGGCGGTCGTGGTGTACCTGCGCACGATCTATCAGCCCATCCGCCATCCGGACGCGCCGTTGGATGTGTCGGGAGATTTGTTTCCGCTGATCACTATGGAGCAGCTCGAGGCGGCCGGGCCGCATCACCTCCATCGACTCAAGACGGAGCTGGGCCGCGAGTTCGCCACGCTGGTGCTCCTGGCGGGAGCAGCTTCGCTGGCAGCGCGGAACTTCAACGAATGGGTTGCCACGTTCGCGATCGCTTTCGGTGTGTGGGATATCTTCTACTACGTGTTCCTCAAGCTGCTGATCGGCTGGCCCGCGTCGCTGCTCACGTGGGACATTCTGTTTTTGCTGCCGGTGCCCTGGGTGGGGCCGGTGATCGCGCCCGCGCTCGTGGCGGCCGCCATGGTGGGGACAGGCCTGCTGGTGCTGTGGCGAGAGCGGACCGGCCGGCCCGTCGCGTTCGCTTGGTGGCATTGGGCGATCATCTTCGCCGGCGGATTCGTCATCGTCGCCAGCTTCGCTCGGGATTTCCGCAACGTTTCATCCGGCGGCTATCCGCGCCCATTCCAGTGGTGGATCTACGCTGCCGGTCTTCTTGCCGGTCTCGGAGCGTTCGGTGGTGCATTCCGCCGCCGGACCGCAACCACTGATGTTCCGGATCGTCCGAAAGACGACCATCGGCCCTGACGTTCGGATCAGGACGCTTCCCCGCATTGATCAACCACTGAGGGCACGGAGGGTCACAGAGGAAGAGCTGATAACACCGGTCTCTGTGCTCCTCTGTGACCTCTACCGTTCGTTTCTCACAAAAACAGACTTCACCTTTCTCATCCGTGCCCATCCGTGCCATCCGTGGTTCAAAAGATCGTGGAAGAACTAAATGGCACTAGCGGGCCCGCTCGCGTCAGCCGTGTTTCCACGGCGGGGTCGGCGTGAGTCCGCGGTCGCGGCGGCAGCGTAAACCCGGTATTGCCCCATAGGACCGGTCTGCATCCGGAGTCATAGAATGATGCGCGCTCGAGAGCATGGCGGCGTGGATGAGCCATCCGTGGTCAATTGGTGAGGCATGGCAAGTGCGTGGGCCAAAGCGGCGGGAGGATTGGGCGCAGGGTTGGCGCTGGGCTGGCTCGTGCGGACGGTCCGCCGGAGCGCGTACAGCTTTCGTGGCAAGGTGGTGGTGATCACCGGCGGGTCTCGCGGGTTGGGGCTGCTGATGGCACGCGAGTTGGCTGATGAGGGCGCGCAGCTGGCTTTACTCGCCCGCGACGAGGCTGAACTGCAACGAGCCGAGGATGAGCTCGACGCCCGCGGGGCCGAGGTGCTCACGGTCGTTTGCGACATTCGTGAACAAGACGAAGCGCGGGCGGCGATTCACCGCGTCATCGAGGCGTTCGGCCATGTCGATGTGCTGATCAACAACGCCGGCGTGATGCAAGTAGGGCCGCTCGACCATCTGACAGTAAGCGACTTCGAGGAGGCGATCGCGGTTCACACATTTGGGCCGTTGTACATGGTGCTGGCCGTCCTGCCGCACATGCTGGAGCGAGGCGAAGGGCGGATCGTCAACATCGCGTCGATCGGCGGGAAGATCGCGTTTCCGCACCTGCTTCCCTACACCACGAGCAAGTTCGCACTGGTCGGCTTGTCGGACGGATTGCGGGCCGAATTGCGACGGAGCAACCTCCGGGTCACGACGGTGTGTCCGGGACTCATGCGAACGGGCTCGCCCATCAACGTGCGGTTCAAAGGATACAATCGCCGCGAGCAGACGTGGTTCACGATCAGCGATTCGCTGCCGGTGGTCTCGATCAACGGCCGTCGAGCGGCTCGGCGCATCATCGACGCGTGCCGGCGAGGGGCGCCCGTCACGTACGTATCGGCCATGAGTCGAATGGCGGTGCTGGTGGACGGCCTGACCCCGAGCCTGGTGGCGCGCATGCTGGCGGCAGCCAATCAAGTTCTGCCCTCACCACATCCGGATCGCGCAGACGAGAGTTTCACCGGCCGCGAAAGTCGGTCGCAATGGTCGCCTTCGCTGCTTACACGATTGTCCGACCGAGCCGCGATTGCCAACAATGAGACCTGAGTCCTGAGACTTTGAGACTTGAGGGACGGGATTACTAAGACGCTCCGGGGGCGGACGTCTTGCCTGGCGGTTAGGCGGGCGCGACGCCTGCCCCCCGAAATGCGTGCCGGATGATTACTTGCGTTTCTTCGGCTTGGCGCTTTGCAGCTTTCTGACCTCTTCGGCCTCTTTCTGCAACTCTTCCCACTTGGAGCTGAGCCAATCGCGGAACGGGCTGAGCAGGCGGCTCAACCAGGTCTCCGGCGGACGCGTGCCGGGCGGCAGCGACTTGAGGCGTTCTTCTTCCTCGGCGATGTGCTTGCGGATGCGCCACTGCTCGAGGATACCCGCGAAGTTGCTGGTCATGATGTACAGGTTCAACCCGCTGGGCATGTTGTAGAACATGAACAGGAAGAACACGCTCATGAACATCATCATCTTGCGCTGCTGCTCCATCTGGTCGGGGTTGCCGCCGGGGGCCGGAGTCGTCGAGCCGCGGGGCATGAACCGGGCCTGGAGCAACTGCGACGCCGCCAGGAGGACGGGCAGCAGATTGAAAGCGTGAACCGGGCCGCCCATGATGAAGCCGATCAGCGGGATGTGGATGCCCGCGTCACTCAGCCAAATGAGCGAGTCGGGCTGCGTGAGGTCCTTGATCCACCAGCCGTCAAACGGGGCGTGGCGCATCTCGACCGTCGAGTTGAGCGCCGTCCACAACGCCGCCCAGATGGGCAACTGCAGCATCATGGGGATGCAGGTCAGGATGCTGCCGGCCGGGTTGACACCGGCGTCTTTGTAAACCTGCATCATCGCCTGCTGCATGGCCGCCCGGTCGTTGGCGTACTTCTCCTTGACCGCGTTGATCTTGGGCTGCAGGGCGGACATCTGCTTCTGCATCTTCATCATGTTCACCTGGCTGCGCTTGGTGATGGGATGCAGAATGCCCCGCACGACAATGACCAGCAGGATGATGGCGATGCCGTAGTTGTGCGGCGGAATCTTATGGAACGCGTTGAGCAGCCACATCATCAGGGCGACCAACCCGGCAGGTGCGCAGGCGTAGAAGCTCTCGCTGATGACGGCGTAGTAGTCGCGCTGCTCGTACTTGGGGACCGACTGGAAGATCTGCTTGGACTTGGGGCCGATGTAGGTGTCGAACGTCACGTCGCGGAATCCGCCGGCGGCCACGGTCATGGGCGTGGTCACGTACCGGAACGTCAGGTCTTGGCTTTTGGCGTCTTTCCGGTCGATGAGGTGGATGGCGTCGACGCGCTCGAATCGCGGAGGATCGTCGAAGCTGGTTCGGCCCTCCGGGGCCATGATGCAGGTGAAGTATTGATTGGCTTCGGCGACCCAGGCGATGCGGGATTCCGGCTCATCACGGCCCAGCTCGAGCAGATCCTTGTCCTCCAGCTCGCTGCGGAGATGGCCCTTTACGATGGGGCCTTGGCGGCTGTCCTTGGCGTACACCGCACCGATGATCTTGCGATCTTCGGTGCGGGATTCCTGCTGGAAGCCGATGGGCCCCTGCTGGACGAGCACGGCCTGCAACGGCTGGCTCGTGAGGTTCTCGATGCGAGTGTTCAGCGTCACGTCGTATGTTTCGCCGCGTGTGCCCGGCTTGGGCGGCTGCGGCTGGAGTGTGTAGGTCTTGAGCACGCGGGCCAGCGGCGTCCCGTCGGCCCGATTGACGGTCACGCTGAAGACGACCTGCTCGGGCGTGACGCTGTCGATCCGCCAGATAGCGCGATCGAGTTGCACTTCCTGGTCCAGGTCCACGAAGCGGATTTTGGTGGTCGTCAGGCTATAGCGTTCCGGCGCGGACTCTTCAGCCGGCAACGGCTGAAAGATCCGGTACGGCTCTTCTTTCTTGACGGTCTCGTAGTAGCCGCGGACCCAGGCGTTCCGGACCGATGCCCCGCGAGGCGTGAGTTCCAGAGCCATGGGGAAGGGGCTGTCGTGGGCGGCATTGCCCAACGTGATCGTGGTGATATCCCGGCCTTCCTCGAGCACCAGGCCGCCGGCGCCCGCGGGAGCGGTGACGGCCTGAGGACTCGCCACGTTGGTCGCGGCAGCCGGAGCGGAAGACGTCTGCGTGGTGGTCGTGTCGCTGATCGCGGCCGGTGCGGACGCAGGCTGCGTCGCGGGTACAGGCTTCGCGATGAATCGCTGGTACACGAAGACCCAGGCATAAAACACGAGGATGGATGCCGCCAGGGCGGTAATGAGGCGTTGGGTCTGACTCGGTGAATTCTGTGCCATGTTGTCTTGTTTACGTTCCGTCGGTCGCGGCAGTCGCCCCGACCGGTTGATTATGGGTTGGTCTGCGTTGCGCTGCGATGCTCATCGGCCTTCCAGCAGCCGATGGCCCAGGAAGTCGTCCAGTTCCGGTGTGTTGAGAATCTTGTGCACGACCTTCTCGATGTCATACTCGAGACGGACAAACTCCACGCGGCCGTCGTCGTCCACCACGCCGTAAGACGTGCGGGGGTCGCGGTCGCGGGGCTGACCCACGCTGCCGACGTTGATGATCACCTTGTCATCCTCGGCGATCTCGTACACGCCGGGCTCCGCCAACTCGTCGGGCGACTCGAAATACGGGTCGTCCACGAAGACGCCCGGCACGTGCGTGTGCCCCACAAAGCAGGCCACTTGTTCGAGCCGCTCGAAGTTGGCCATCAGCTTGTGGGGATTGGAATAGACGTCATCGGCAAAGAGATACTCGTTCACCGGCCGGCGAGGTGAGCCATGCACCAGGAGCATGTCGCGATATACCAGCCGCGGCGGAAGCTTGCCCAGGAAGTCCCACCGGCGGTCGCGCAGCGCTTTGTTGGGCTCGTCCTCCAGCACCTGGCGAGTCCAGTAGCAAGCTCGCTCGGCGCCGAGATTAAAATTGTAGGGCTCGTAGAACACCGCGTGGTCATGATTGCCGCAGATGCACGCCTCGCAGCGTTCCATGACGATGTCGATGCACTCGCGAGGGTTAGGCCCGTAGCCCACCACGTCGCCCAGACAGACGATATGTTTGATCCCCCGGCGGTCGATGTCGTTCATGACTGCCGTGAGGGCCTCGAGATTGCTGTGGATGTCGCTGATAACCGCGAACATGAATAAACCCTGTTCAGGTGGCTCTTTCCATGACCGCTTCCGCCAGCCGTGAGGCACGGCGTCCCGCCTGTAGAGGCTAAGCGAGCAGCCGTCGCCTCTTTCGCTAAGAGGTTAGCCTCGGCTGCGAGCCCGTGAAAGCCGCAACGTACCCGACAACCTATACGTCCTTGTCCTGGCGATGCGGGGCTGTCCCGCCCTATCGTCAGGAAAAAGATCGCCCATGCTCGCCGGTCCGGTCAGCCTGGGCCCGGCCGGGGTTGTGCGGCCCGTCAGAGAGGCAGGACGTCCAGCGTTCGTTGTCGCCGAATGGGCGGCGGCCGGCGGCGGAGGGCCGTTCTGTGCCCTCGGCAAAGAATCGGTTATCTTACGAGATCACCGGCCTTTACGCAACAACGGCCGGCCTCGCGATGCCGCCTCCTTGGGCGAGCCCGCGGGCTCGGCTCGGGCCTCATTTGCGGCTCTTCTGGCCGTGACTCGGGGTTCACCCGCGCTCGGCGCATGCTGCGGTGCCTTGGAGTGGTTGACGGATGAAACTGGGAATCATGTCGGACAGTCACGGCCGAGTGGGACGGGTCAGAGACGCGCTGGCGATTCTGGACGCGGCCGGGGCCGAGGCCATCGTCCATTGCGGCGACGTGGGCGGCATCGAGGTGCTCGAGGAACTCGCCGGGCGACGCTGCTGGTTCGTCTGGGGCAATACCGACTATCCGCATCCGACTTGGCGTGCGAGCGTCGAAGCACTGGGGCTGCCCTGGCCGGACGGTCCGGTGGAGTTTACGGCAGCCGGCAGACGTATTGCCGTCTATCATGGCCATGAGCCCGGCTTTGAAGGGGCCATCCGCTCAGGCCGGTCGGAGTATCTGCTCCACGGCCACTCACACCGCAAAGCCGACTACCGGGTGGGGCCTACGCGGGTGATCAACCCCGGAGCGTTACACCGCGTGGGCGTGCCGACGGTTGCGATCCTGGACGTGCAGAGCGACGATCTGTCCTTTCTGGAAGTCTGAACCCACCGCCGAAAGCGCGCTCGCTATGGCGGATGCGGCAGCGAAACGCCGGCGCGAGGATCTTGGGAAGCGAAATCGATGATTCAAAGCTTGAGCGAGGCTGACAAGAAGGATCTGCTGGACCTGCTGACCCGGCTGGTGGCCATCGAAAGCGTCAATCGGGATCCGCAGACGTCCCGGCGCACACGGCCGGAAGAGCGGATCGCGGCGTTCGTGACCGAGCACCTGCGGTCCATGGGGATGGTCGTCGAAGCGAGGGAGATGGAGCCGGGCCGACCGAACCTGATCGCGCACTGGCCGGACCAGGGGGCGGCCGGGGCCCCCAGCCTCATGCTTAACGCCCATCTGGATACCGTGCCGGTGGACGGGATGACGGTGAATCCGTTCAACGTCACGATTCGTGACGGGCGGGCATACGGTCGAGGAACCTGCGATACCAAGGGATCCATGGCGGCGTTTCTGACCGCCCTGGCCATCGCTCGTCGCGAAGGCGCGTTGCCCTCCGACAAGCTGTATTTCGTGGCCACGGTGGCCGAGGAGACCTGCTGCCAGGGAGCGGCCGCGCTCATGGCCAGTGGCTTTCGCACGGATGCGGCGATCGTGGGCGAGGCCACCGGTTGCCGCGTGGTGACGTCGCACAAGGGGCCGCTCTGGCTGACCATCGAGACGCATGGGCGAGCCTGCCACGCCTCAATGCCTCACCTTGGCGTCAACGCGATCGAAATCATGTCGCGAGTGGTGCAGTTTGTGCACGGCCCGGCCTGGCAGGGGCGGATCAAGCGCAGCTCGCACCCCCTGTTGGGCGAATCGACCATGTCGGTCACGACCATCGAGGGCGGGGCCAAGATCAACATCATCCCCGATACCTGCCGTATTCAGATTGACGGGCGATTGGTTCCGTCCGAGCCGGCCAATCAGATGGCAGCCGATTTTCGCCGCATGCTCGCCGAACACCTGGCTCAGTCGGGGCTCCAGCCGTCCGCCGCCGGCGACATCAACAAATCCGGACTGTTCTCGATCGTCCGTGAGGAGGCCTACCCCCCGTTGGACTGCTCGCCCGATGCGCCGGTGGCTCGCCGGCTGGGTGAGATCTGCCGCGAGTTCAACGGCCAGCCCGGCCCGCTGGGCGTGAATTACTTTGCCGACACCGGCCCGTTCAATCAGGCCGGCATCGACGCCGTGCTCTTCGGCCCCGGCGACATCGCCCAGGCCCACACCGTCGACGAGTACATCGAGCTCGAACAGTTGTACCAGGCCGCCGAGATCATCCTGACGCTCCTGACCCGTCACGCCGGCCGGTCGATCCTCAGGGGGTAGGTATGGTCGCCGCTTAAGTCTGCCCGGCATTTCGTCCGAAGCTAGGATGAGATGGACCGAACGCAAAGAAGGGGTGGATGATGCTGCTCGAATACATCCAGGCTGCCATGGCAAAGGCCAAGTACGAAATCTTGCCGGACAATGGAACGTACTATGGCAGGATTCCGGGGTTCAAGGGTGTGTGGGCTCAAGCAGAGACTTTGGAGGCGTGCCGGGCAGAGCTTCAGTCGGTCCTGGAGGATTGGATTCTATTGTCCGTCCGTTTCAACGATCGATTGCCCAGTGTCGGCGGCATTCGACTGAAAGTGCCACGTATATCACGCAAGGCTAGTTGATCGGCACTTGCTCAGACCAGCTTCTGCCATTCTTCCGTGGAACACCCAATTTCCCGCAACAATCGCTTCTGAAGCTCCACGCCGATCTCACGACTTTTCGCATCTTCGCGAGGCAGGACCAGCTTGACCCCGGTCGGGCCACGCATGAAATCGTGTTTCCCGCCATGGTAAGGCCCGTGGAAGCCGAGCCGTTTCAATCGGCGGATAAGTTCCTTGCGGCTGTTGGTGTCATCCGTGACATCAATATCGCCTCTCAGAAGGTAAGAACTTTTTTGTATGCAGTCTCGCTGCGAAAAGAGAATACCTTTTCAGACATCGAAAAATCAACATGGAGCAAAGCCAACGGGCGTGAGTTATGATCTCGCACTGGTAAGACGGGCTGGGACGTAAGTCCAGCAGGGTATCCATCGGCGGGGCTTCCGCGTAAGATGGTTTCGATGGTCCGCGAGTCGAAGCACTTCGTCTTCGCTGATACACTGCTTGCAGCTCTGCAGACCTGAGATTTGGGAGTCAAGCTGAAATGGCTTTTCGTTATGCATTCGCATGTCTGGGCGCGGGGAACATGGCCGAGGGGATTGTGGCCGCCGTGGTCAACAAGGGCGTGTTTCCGCGGGAAGCGATTCTCATCTCCGATCCCGTCGAGGCTCGACGGCAACTATTCGCCGAGCGGTTCGGCGTCGCAACGACGACGGACAATCGGCAACTGGTGGTCGAGTCGCAGCGCATCATGCTGGCGGTGAAGCCGCAGAGCTTTGCCGAGGTCGCGGCGAGCGTGGCCGACGTCGCCACGGGCGAGCAATTGTTCATCAGCATCATGGCGGGCAAGAGCACGGCGAGCATCGCGACTGCCCTGGGCTCGCGAGCTTCGACTGACGCGCAAACCGCGACCAGCCAGAAAGGAGCGATCATTCGCGTGGTGCGCGTGATGCCGAATCTTCCCATCCGCGTGGGGGCGGGCATGGCCGGCATCTGCAAAGGCGCCGGTGCGAGCGAGCAGGACGTGGCCGATGTGCAGGCCATCTTCAACGCCGGCGGCGGCAGTGTCGTGATCGATGACGAATCGCTCATGGACGCGGTGACGGCCATCAGTGGCTCGGGGCCGGCTTACTTCTATTACTTCGTCGAGGCGATGGTCGAAGGCGGCAAGGCCTGCGGTCTGAGCGAGGCCGACGCGCTGGAGCTGGCGAAGTACACGTGCCTGGGGGCCGGTCGTATGATGATCGAAACCGGCGAGCCACCGGCGGATCTGCGTGCCAAGGTCACCAGCAAGGGCGGCACGACGCAGGCAGCGCTGGAAAGCATGGCCCGAGCGGGTGTCGACCGAGCCATTCGCGATGCGGTTTTGGCGGCGTTCCACCGCGGGCGGGAGTTGGGGCAGTGAAAGCAATGACGCGGTGACGCGGTGACACGGCGACGCGGCGAAAGAAGAAGAGATAAGACGTGCCCTCAGGGAGGACATGAGATGAAAAGGATCATGTTGGCGGTTCTGATCGGGCTTGCACTAATGGCCGGGTGCAAGGATCAAGGCGCATCTCGGCCGAGTGGAACCAACGCCGCGACGCAACCGGGCGAGGGGGCCTCCACCTGCCAGCGCCCGGGAGGACCGGTCAGCGGTCCGCTCAAGATTGCCGTCATTCCCAAGGGCGCCACGCACGAGTTCTGGAAGGCCATTCACGCCGGCGCCATCAAGGCCGAGACCGAACTCCAGGATGTGCAGATCATCTGGAAGGGACCGCTCAAGGAAGACGATCGCACCTCGCAGGTGAACGTCGTCGAGGACTTCATCCACGGCGGCACGTCGGGCATCGTGCTAGCTCCGCTGGATAACGTCGCACTGGTTCGGCCCATCCGGGAAGCGGCCAAGGCGGGCATCGGTGTGGTCATCATCGACTCGGACGTCAACGCCGACATTTGCACCGACTACGCCAGCTTCGTGGCGACCGACAATTACATCGGCGGCTGCAAAGGAGCGGAGCGGCTGGGCGAACTCCTGGGAGGCAAGGGCAAGGTCATCATGCTACGCTACCATGAAGGCTCGGCCAGCACCATGCAACGCGAGCAGGGCTTCCTCGATACCATGAAAAAGAAGTTTCCGGAGGTGCAGATCATTTCCTCCGACCAGTACGGCGGGGCAACGGCCGACAGCGCCATGACGGCGGCCGAGAACCTGCTCAACCGCTTCGAGGAAGTGGACGGCATCTTCTGTCCGAACGAGACCACCACGTTCGGCATGCTGCGGGCGCTGCGGCAGGCCGGCCTCGAAGGAGAAGTCAAGTTCGTGGGCTTCGACAGCGGCGAAAAGCTGGTGGAGGCTCTGGCTGCAGGCGATCTGCACGGCTTGGTGCTCCAGGACCCCATGAGCATGGGCTACCTGGGCGTCAAGACGCTGGTGGCATATCTGCGAGGTGAGGCCGTGCCCTCGCGGATCGACACGGGCTGCACGGTGGCCACGCCGGAGAACATGAACGAACCGCGAATCCGGGCGTTGCTCACGCCGCCGATCGGCGACTACCTGCCGTAAGTCGTGCGAAGCGCCCCAAGCGAAGGGAGAGCTGAACGTGAGAAGCCTCGCAACCGTGCTCACCGTGTCAGGGCTGGCATTGGCGATCTGCCTGTCGTTCGGCGGCTGCAAAAACGATGGCCAGGCAGCGGGAGATGGTGCAGCCAAGTCACAAGCGGCGCTGCGGATCGCGGTGATCCCCAAGGGCACGATTCACGAATATTGGAAAAGTGTCCACGCGGGCGCGCTGAAGGCGGAAGCGGAATGCCAGGACGTTCAGATCATCTGGAAGGGGCCGATCAAGGAGGATGACCGCGAGCAGCAGATCAACGTGATCGAAAGCTTCGTGGCGGCCGGCGTGGACGGGATCGTCTTGGCGCCGTTGGACGAACTGGCGCTGGTCAAGCCGGTCCAGGAGGCGATGAAGTCGGGCATTCCGGTGGTCATCATGGACTCCGGGCTGAAGGCCGAGGCCGGCCGCGATTACGTCGGCTATGTGGCGACCGACAACTATGCCGGCGGCAAGCTGGCCGCGGCTCACATGATCGAGCTCCTGGGCGGCAAAGGCGACGTGCTCGTGCTGCGATATCAGCACGGTTCGGCCAGCACCTCGCAGCGCGAGGACGGATTCCTGGAGGGGCTCAAGGCGGCCCCGGACATTCGCGTGGTCTCATCCGACCGTTACGGGGGGCCGACGAGCGACACCGCGTATACCGAGGCGGAGAATCTGCTCACGCGTTTCGATCGGCTGGACGGCATCTTCTGTGCATGCGAGCCTATGACGTTCGGTGTGCTCAAAGCTTTGGTCCGAGCCGGACGGGCGGGTGAGGTGAAGCTCATCGGATTCGATCCGTCGGCCAAGTTGATCGAGGCCATGCAGCAGGGGCACGTTCACGCGATCGTACTGCAGGACCCGCTCAACATCGGCTACCTGGCGGTGAAGAAACTGGTCGCACATGTGCGCGGCGAGCGCATCGAGGAGCGCATCGACACCGGTTGCACGCTGGCGACGCCGGAGAACATGAACGATCCGCGCATTCGCGAGCTGCTCAGCCCGCCGCTGGAAAAGTACCTGCCGTAGCGAGCGGAAGCCGGAGCTGGGCGAGCTGACTGGGAAATGAGCCGCCGGGGTCAAGCCCCGCCGCTCGCTGGTGGGTGTGGGTTCGTACGCGAGAAGCGAACGCCGGGCTCGGACGAATGGCAAGTCATTGGGTGCGCACATATGACCGACAACTTGAATCCCCAGCCGCGTAGCTATCACATGACGCCCGACGAGTTCCGCAAATACGGACGGGCGGTGGTGGATTGGATTGCCGACTATTACGAGCGGGTCGAGTCACTGCCCGTGTTGTCGCGCGTGCACCCGGGCGAAATCCGGGCGAAGTTGCCCGCCGAGCCGCCGCAGCAGGGCGAACCGTTCGAGCAGATGCTCGCGGACGTCGATCGGCTGATCATGCCGGGCATCACGCATTGGCAGTCGCCCAACTTCTTCGCGTTCTTCCCCTCGAACAGCTCGGGTCCGGCGGTGCTGGGCGAACTGTTGTCGGCGGGCCTCGGTGTGCAGGGCATGCTGTGGGCCACGAGTCCGGCATGCACGGAACTCGAGACGCACGTGATGGACTGGCTGGTGGACATGTTGGGCCTGCCCGAGAAGTTCAAGTCCACGTCGGCGGGCGGAGGCGTCATCCAGGACACAGCGTCCAACTCAGCGCTGACGGCCGTGCTGGCCGCGCGCGAGCGAGCGACGGGCTGGGCCGGCAACGAGCGCGGTTTGGACGGGCGATTGGTGGCGTACGCATCCACGCAGGCGCACTCGTCGATCGAAAAGGCTGTGAAGATTGCCGGCCTGGGCCGGGCCAATCTGCGGCTCATCGACGTGGACGAGACGTTCGCCATGCGGCCCGATCTGCTGGCCCGCCAGATCGCCGCCGATCGCCAGGCAGGGCTCGTGCCCTGCTTCGTCAGCGCCACCATCGGCACGACGTCGTCCAACGCGATGGATCCGATCCGACGGATCGGCGAGATCTGCCGCGCCGAGAATCTCTGGTTCCACGTGGACGCGGCCATGAGCGGTACGGCCGCCCTGTGCCCGGAGTTCCGCTATACGCACGACGGACTCGAACTGGCGGACAGCTACTGCTTCAACCCGCACAAGTGGATGTTCACCAACTTCGACTGCGACTGCTTCTTCGTCGCCGACCGAGCAGCGCTGATTCGCACGTTCAGCATCATGCCCGAGTACCTGCGCAACAAGGCGACGGAGTCCGGCGCAGTGATCGACTATCGCGACTGGCACGTTCAGCTCGGCCGGCGCTTCCGCGCTCTGAAGCTCTGGTTCGTCATTCGCCATTACGGCGTCGAGGGACTGCGGCACCACGTTCGACAACACGTGGAGTTGGCTCAGCGATTCGCGACCTGGGTGCGCGAGGATGAGCGATTCGAGCTGGCCGCCCCCGCACCGCTCAACCTGGTCTGTTTTCGCCACCAGGCGGGCGATGAGTTCAACCGCAAGCTTCTGGAAGCGCTGAACAACAGCGGCCGACTGTACCTGACGCACACCACGCTGGGTGGCCGCTACACGTTGCGGATGGTGGTCGGCTCGACGTATACCGAGGCTCGCCACGTCGAGGCGGCTTGGGCGCAGATACAAGCCACTGCCAGCCAACTCGCATAATCTCGCAATCCGAAATCGCACCGCGTTGAACTGAGCGATTGACACAGAACATTCGGTGCGCATTTCAACGCACACCGTGCAGGCAGGATGTCTGCATATGTTTAGCGTGCCGCACCTTCTCGCCCCGTAGGGGCGCCGGTCAATAGCCGGCGGCGTCAGCCGCCGGTTCGGGGCACGCACTGACTCCCCCTGTCCACCTGAGGGCGGCTTCGCTGCCCTCAGGTGGACAGGGGATAGTTTTCTTAGAGCCAGCGGTCCGTGGGCTCACGCCCACCGCTACTGACTTCGTACTCCTTCGGGGCGAAGCCGCGCCGACCCCTTGACGCCAAACAAGTGCGGATGCCTGCACAACAGCACAGGCGTCTTTAAAATGTCACTGCTGCGGGGCGGGTAACGCCGGCTGTGGCGCGGGCGGAGCGGCTGCCGCGGCGATTCGCGCGTTCAGGGCGGCGGCCAGATGGCGGACCCACTCGTCGGGATCGGCCTGGGCAGCCTGGGACAGCACGGGCTGAGCTTTCGGACCGTAGTGGTCGGCGAGCGTCCGCATGGCCAGGCCACGCACCAGCCAGTGCGAGTCGTTCAGCAGCGCGTTGACGGTGTCGACCGCCGCCTTGTTCAACCCGAACCAACGCAGGCACTCAGCCAGGCGAGCCCGCACATGCCAATCCGAGTCCGAGGCCATGCCGAGGATCGCAGCCTGAAGGGCGGCAGCATCGATGGGACGGGCCGAATACTTGAGCCTGCCCGCGGCCACGTGCTGATGTTCGGCCAGCAGTGGGGTCAACAATTCCAGGGCTGCAATGCGATCCAACGCATCGGCCGATCGCAGACGGCTCATGAGTTTGCCCATGTTGTCGTCCGTGGGCACGAACGCGGTTCGCTTGAACTTCAGTGGATCGGCCGCGAAGCCGCCCGGCGCCGGAACCACAACCTCCTGGCCCTGGGCATCAAGAAAGCTGATCGGCGACAACACCCCGCGGACGGTCACGTCGTGAACGATTTGCGGCGTACCGATCATCCCGGAGCGGATGACGCCCAGATCGACGGTGTGCGAGATCTCGACCGATTCGCCCGGGTTCAGCCGCGGCGTTCGGTTGAGCGAGAACCGCAGCGTCGGCCCGGAGGTCCGCGGCCGGTCGCCTTGCGTCTCCACCGTCAGCAGCAGATCAGGCGAGACCATCATGCCCGCTCCGAGCGTGATTGGGAACGGCCCGATGTTGGTGAGCCGAACGGTAAGCAGCCAGGGCTCACCCGGCGGCATCTCCGCTCGCGGCATGTGGAACGAGAGTGACAAATATCGGCGCGGATTCAGCGGATAGTCCAGCACCTCCCATGGGAACGCCTTGACCGTCCGGGCCGCCTCCGGCGGTGCCGAGCGCGTGGCCGGGTACTCGATGCCCACCTTCGGCACCGCATCGCGCACGATGATTCGGCTCAGCGGATCGGCCGGACGCGTGGTCGCCTTGCCCAAAGCCTCCTTGGCCGCGTCAGTCTCGCGAGCGGCGGCGAGCGTCAGGGCGTATTCCGCAGCCGCCGCCGTATCCAGGTCGGCAATCGGAGCCAGCTCAGCCTGGGCCTCGTCGAGGCGCCCTAACTGCCGCAGGGCTGAACCCAGCGCTCGGCGGGCCACGATGAGATCCGGCAGTTCGGCCAGCGCCAGGCGGGCGAGTTTCTCAGCCTCCCGTGGCTGGGACTGGTGGAACGCATAGAACCACGCCATGTAGCCGGTCAGCTCAGGAGCGAGGTCGCCCTTCTGCTCGGCGAGCAGTTGCTTCCAGACCTTCGCCGCCTCCTCGATTTGCTCGCGGGCTTGCGACGACTTTTCCGTCACCTGCAACGCCATCGCGTAATCAGTCAAGGCAATGGCCAGCTCACCCTCCGGATCGAATTGCCGCAGCAGCGCCACCACGTGGGCGTATAACCGTTCAGCCGCTTCGGGCAGGCCGAGCTCCATCAGTCGATCAGCCACCGATCGAGCCAGCGCCGGATCGTTCGGGCACGCGCTCAGCGCGAGCAGCAGATCGTCGAGCGAGGGGGCCCCTGCCATCGAATCGTTCTCCTTCCGGAGCGTTTTCCGCAGGTTGCGGGCGGTGAAGTTCAGCTCGTAGGCGTTGATGGACGCCTCGAGCTCGGCTGCCGCCGCATCGCGTTCGCCACGGTTGAGGTGGAACTCCGCCAGCCGCCGGTGCAGATCGCTGGCCACGCTCGGTGGCAGCCCCGGGCTCTTCAGGTGGTTGGTGCAGAACTCGGCCCGCTCCTCAGCGGTCTGCAACCGCTCGATCTCGAGCGACACCCAATCGAGGTGGGCGGCGATGTCGTCCGGTTGCAGCCGAACGTATCTGCCCAGGGCCTGCCGAGCGGCGTTCATCCGGTCCAGCGCGACCAGCATGTCGTACTGCCAGAGGTAGGCCTCGGCCAGGTCCGGCTGCACCCGGGCGGCCGCCTCCATAAGCCGAAGCGTGATCTCCGCATCAGCGTCCGACACGCCGGCCTGCGGCGTGCGCGGGTAGTCACGACCGAGATCCACCAGCCATGCGCCCGCCGGCAGCGGACCGGCGAAGAGCGCTTCGGCCGCCACCATCATCGACAGTACCGTCCAGGCCATCTGCCGCATCTGAGTGCTCCTGTCAGGGGACCGCGAGTAGTCTATCCCAACCCGTCAGGATGGGCCAGAAGCGGTTGCCCCATCCGGCGGAGCGTCGTAAGCTAGTGCCCGGTTTCCCTCGTTCCACGCTCGCTCCGATCGCACACCGGTCGGTCCGCGAGCAGACAAGCTCCGCCACGATCCGGCGGACGGCCTTTTTACGGAAAGGATTGAGCATGCCTGAGCGGACGAGCATCAGTCGTCGAGCACTCCTGAAGGGGGCGGCGGCCGCCGTGGCGGCGCCGTACATCGTCTCCGCTTCAGCTCTCGGCAAGAACGGCTTCTTGCCGGCGAGCGAACGCATCACCGTCGGCTGCATCGGCCTGGGCAACATGGGCTCGGCCCACTACCCCGGGTTCCTTGATGACAAGCAGCTCCAGGTGGTGGCGGTCTGCGACGTAGACCTCTTCAAGCGCAAGCAGAAGCAGCAGCAGGCGAACGAGAAGTACGCCGCCGACCGTCAGGCCGGCAGCTACAAGGGCTGCGACGACTACAACGAGTTCGAGGAACTGCTCGCCCGCACGGACATCGATGCGGTGTTGATCGCCGTGCCCGATCATTGGCATGCCATCATCGCCATCGCGGCCTGCCGGGCGGGTAAGGACGTTTATTGCGAAAAGCCGCTGTCGCTCACCATCCGCGAGGCATGGGCCATGCGTGACGCCGCCCGCCGCTACGGCCGCGTGTTCCAGACCGGCAGCCAGCAGCGCAGCGACAGCAACTTCCGGCTGGCCTGCGAACTGGTCCAAAGCGGGCGCATCGGCAAGCTGGTGAAAGTGAACGTGGGCATCGGCGGCCCCTCGCGCGAGAAGTATCTGCCCGAGCAGCCCGTCCGCGAAGGCCTCGACTGGGATCGCTGGCTCGGCCCCGCGCCGTGGCAGCCCTACAACGAGGAACGCTGCAGCGGCAACTACGGCGGCGGCTGGCGGCACATCCGCGACTACTCCGGCGGCATGATGACCGACTGGGGCGCCCATCACCTGGACATCGCCCAGTGGGGCCTGGGGATGGACGGCAGCGGACCGGTCGAGATCACGCCCCTCATGCCCATGCCGGACATCGGCGGCCCCCGCGACAAGGAAGGGCTCGTCTTCAAGTACGCCAACGGCGTGCCGGTGTACCACGGCGGCAAAGTGAACGGCGTGCTGTTCACCGGTACGGAAGGCAAGATCGAAGTGAACCGCGGCTATCTCCGCAGTTGGCCCGACAGCATCATCCTCGAACCGCTCGGTGCCAACGATGTTCACCTGTACGAGAGCCCGGGCCACCGTCAGGACTGGATCAACTGCATCCGCACGCGGAAGCGGCCCATCTGCGACGTCGAGATCGGCGCCAGTTCGGTCACCGTCTGCCACCTGGGCAACATCGCGTACTGGCTCGGCCGTTCCATCAAGTGGGATCCCGAGAAGCACGAGATCATCGGCGATACGGAAGCAAGCCGCTGGCTCGATCGTCCCAAGCGCGGGCCCTGGCGGCTGGCGTAATGCAGCGAGTTGCGTAGTGCCGCGGGCCCGTCCCGCGATGGTGAGATGTCCACGGGTTTGCCGAGCAAGCCCGAACTGCAAGCGAGGAGCTTGAACTCATGAATACCCGACGCATGATTCCCGCGACCATCGCCCTGCTGCTGGTCGCCTGGATGCCCGCCACGGCCGGCGCGGCATCGACCGAGGAACTCGAAAAGCAATTTCTGGCCAAGATCGACGAGTTGCTGCCCGGCATGGGCGCCGAGAAGCTCGAAGACCGTGAGCAGCCGCAACTGGCCTTCGAACGCATCTGCATGGAAAACAGCGCGCCCGACAAGCAGATCGAGCGGGCGGCGCTGTGCAAGGCCATCATGCAACGCGTCGGCGAAGACGTGCCTCTGCCCGCCCGCGTATGGCTGCTCCGCAAGGTCGAGCCGATCGGGCGCGCCGAAGTCGTCGCGCCGCTGGCTGCCCTGCTGGGCGATTCGAACCCCCGAATCCGCGAGCTGGCCCGCCGGGCGCTCGCGAACAACCCCGCGCCGGAGGCGTCCGCCGCTCTTCGCGAGGCGCTGGCCCGGTCCAAAGGCGCGGCCTGGCGCATCGCGCTGATCAATGCTCTGGCCTTCCGCAAAGACACCGACGCCGTCCCGCAGATGGCCAAGCTGGCCAGCTCCGCAAAGCACGCGAAGGTGGCCGAGGCGGCCATCAGTGGCCTGGGCCAAATTGGCGATGACTTTTCCGTGCAGACGCTGGCCTTCCTTCGCAAGAACGCCAAGCCGGAATTGAAGGCGGCCGTCATCGATGCGAGCTTCTATGCCGCCGAAAACCTGATAGCGCGCGGCGCTAACGCGAAAGCCGCCGAGATCTATGCCGAGCTGGCCGATGCCGCTCAACCTGAAAACATCCGCATCACCGCCCTGGAGGGGCTCGCCACCGCCAAGGGTGCCGACGCCATCCCGCAGCTCATGCAATTGGTGAACGGCTCGGATCCGCGGCTGCAGATTGTCGCCGCTCGTTGCCTTCAGCGTATTTCCGGCGAAGGCGTCACGACGAAGTTGACCGCCGCTCTCGACGCCGCGTCGCCCGATGCCCAGGCCGTCCTGCTCGAGATGCTCGGGCAGCGCGGCGACAAGAAGGCCATGGCTGCCGTCGCCAGGTACCTCGAGGCCAGCAACCCGGAGGTGCGGACCGCGGCGATCGGGGCGATGCGCTACATCGGCGACGGATCGATGGTGAACAAGCTGGCGGAAATCGCCGCCAAGTCCACCGGTCCCGAGCGAGACGCCGCTCGCGAGAGCCTCAAGTGGATGCGCGGCCAGGATGTCGATGACGCCATTCTCGCGTCGATCGGGCGCGGCGACGAGCGGGTCAGCGCCGAGCTGGTGCGAGCAGCGGCGGTGCGACTCATGAAACCGGCGCTGCCGGCCATGCTGAAGTTCGCCAGCTATCCCGACGAATCCATCCGCGTGCCCGTGATTTACAACATCGGCAAGCTCGCGACGCCCGAGGACTTGAACTCGGTGCTCCGCGCCTTCGCTCGGCTGGAAGCGGGCCAGAATGCTGACACCGTCAAGGACGCTCTGGCTCGCATCTGCTCGCGGATCTCCGACGAGAGCGAGCGGAGCAAGCCGCTCATCGCCGTGCTGCCGACCGCCGAGCCGGCTGTCCAGGTCGTCGTGTTGCAGGCATTGAGCACGCTCCGCGGCCAAGAGGCGCTGGAAGCCATCCGCGGCTGCCTCGAGTCGCCGTCGCCGCAGGTGAAACAAGCCGCGGCCCAAGCTCTGGCCGAGTGGGGTCCGGTGTATTGCATGGATTGGGTGTTCGCCGGCCCGTACAAGAAGAGCGGGGCCAGCTATACCGATCTCTTCGACACGGTCTTCCCGCCTGAAACCGGCGACGCCAACGTGAAGTGGCAACCGGTCAAAGGCCAGAGGGGCCGGAACATCGACCTGCAAAAACTCGCCCAAGGCGAGCATATCTGCGGCTACCTGCGGACGCAGCTCGTCTCGCAGAACGAGCAGGAAGTAATCCTGTCATTCGGAAGCGACGACGGGATCAAGGTCTGGCTGAACGGCAAGCTGGTGCATGGCAACAACGCCACCCGGGGCTTGCGTTTGGATGAAGACAAGGTCAAGGTCAAACTCACCAAGGGCGAGAACACGCTGTTGGTGAAGGTGACGCAGGGTCGCGGTGACTGGGCCATGGCTTGCGGTGTGCAATCGCCGGTGGGCGGCCCGCCCGACGCACTGAGCTTCCAGGCCAAGTAAAAGCCCGAGCCGGATCGAACTCGATCCAACAAACTCGAGTCACGAAACGTTTATGCCCCGCGGCACTTTCGCCGCGGGGCACTTTTGTTGTTTGACCGAACCAAGTGGGCCCGCCACTCGTCGCTGATCCCAGTCCCCAGCCCCCAGGCCCTTTTTCTCCACTCATCCTCGCTCGGTCATCATCCACGCGCGGATCAGTTCGGCGACGCTCCACGCCTGCGCGATGCAGCCGCGCGGCTTGTGCGGAGGCTGGCCGTCGAAGATTTCGCTGACCGAGCCCAGACCCGCCTCGTCCAGATGAGCGATGAGGGGCTGGAGGAGTTCGCGCATACGCTGCTTGGCATCATCCGCAAAATCATGGACCCGCAGGTAGGCCTCGACATACGGTCCGATGAGCCAGGCCCATACCGTGCCCTGGTGATAAGCACTGTCGCGCTCGTACGGCGTTCCCTCGTAACGGCCGCAGAACGAAGGATGCTGGGGTGACAAAGATCGCAACCCGTAAGGCGTGAGCAGCTCGCGTTCCACGATCCGCAGGACGGCCCGTTGGCGATCCGGATCGAGCGGCGAATCGGGAAGACTGACGGCCATGATCTGGTTGGGCCGGATGGCCAGATCGCGCCAATCGTCGCGCACGACGTCGTAGAGATATTCGCCCTTCTCATTCCAGAACACCGTCTGGAACGATTCGCGCACTCGCCTGGCCATCTCGCGATAACGGGCCGCGGCGGCCGGATCGGTGGCGTCGGTGCGCCGGGCCATGAGGCACAGATCGTGGTGCCACAGAGCGTTGATCTCCACCGGCTTGCCATGCCGCGGCGTGAACACCACCTCGTTGCACTTGGCGTCCATCCAGGTGAGCTGCGTGTTCGAATCGCCGCAGGTGATCAGCCCGTCGGGCTCCATGCGAATGTTGAACCGCGTGCCTCGGGCGTAGGCTTCGATGATGCGAGCGCACACCGACCCGAGAATCTCGGCCCAGGCGGCCTCATCGCCGCTCTGGCGGCAGTAAGCGTCGGCGGCGTGGACGAACCACAGGGCGGCGTCGGCGCTGTTGTAGTCGCGACCGTCGCCGTAATCGCTGAAGCGGTTGGGAATGAGTCCGTCCTTCTCGGCAGAGGCAAATACCTCCAAAACCTGACGGGCTTCGGCGAACCGCCCGGTTTCCAGGAGCAGCCCGGGCAGGGAGATGAACGTGTCGCGACCCCAGTCGCCGAACCAGGGATATCCGGCCAGGATGGTGGTCAGAGCGGTGTCGGTTTCCCGGGGCCGGCTCACCACGAACGCCGCGGCGGCCTGGGCGAGCCGCTCCGGCACGCTTTGCGCCGTGGGACGGGGAGCCAGTTCGATGGGCTCGACGGATTCGGGCACCGTCTTCATCTGTTCGCCGAAGCCGGCGACCGCCCGGAACATGACCTCGATGCTCCCGCGGCCCTGCGTGCGGAACCAGCCCGGGACGAACAGGTCTTCGGTACACTCCACGCCTCTGCTGGCCTCTTCCTGGTAGTAGAACCCGTACCACCAGTCGCTTTGCCGGGTGAAGCTGACCGCCTGTCCGCCGTCCAACCGCTCCGCCGACATCCACAGCCGCGGCCCGTCGGCGTAGGCGTCCACGGTCACGAATTCCTGAATCTCACTCACCCGGTAGGAGCCGGGGAAGGCCCGGGTGACCGAGTGGTAGTCGCGCATGGGCGTGAGCGGGTGCAACTCCAGCGAGAGCGGCTCGCCGGGCGGTCCGTCCAGACGATAGCGGACGAGCACCTCGTCGTGGCCGTGCCGCATAATGACTTCTTTGATCAGCCGAACGCCGTCGTGCTCGTACACGAAGCGTACCCACGGCGTGGTCGGGTCGTTGTGGTAGGCGAAGTGCGTCTGATACTCATAGCCGCGGGGGTGAATGGTCCGCTCGAATCGAAAGCTGGCCATGTCATGCTGGCGCCCGGATACCCCCACCTTTTCGACGACGGCCGAGAGCAGCATCCAGCGTTGGAGAGGCGGTCGAGCGGCCGCCACGAGCAGTCCGTGGTACTTGCGGGTGGGAATGCCGACCACGGTGCTGGAAGCGTAGCCGCCGCGTCCATTGGTCAGCAGCCATTCGCGGCTCAAACAGGCGTCGAGATCGGCCGGACCACTCGCCAGGGCTGTCGCTTGCGTTACAGAATCGGTTCTCATGCCACCCCCGTCTGCTCCTTCGCGTGATCACCGGCTCACTCGCGCCGCCTCCGGTTTGCCGACATTCGCCCTGTCCGGGGACGGGTCGGTTGCCCGTCTCAGGCGGCCGGGACGCCCGCTCCCCGCGGCCGCCGCCCGTGCGAAACCGCATCGGCAGAAACGGCTTTGGCCACCCCGCTTCCTGCACGACCGCTCGCTGACTGCGGCCGGCAGGCGTCGCAATCGGGCAGATGGCACACGGACAGGGAAGCCGCGCGCCTGTCCGGTTGCATCGGGTGTATCGGCAAGTACGAGGACCGATTTCAGGCGCACGCCCGGCGATTGTGACGAATGCCGAGAAATGTAGCACAGTGTCCGATAAATGCGGGCCTCGGAGGCGACGGGAGAGGCTTGAGGCTTGAGGGGCGAGGGACTGGTCAGCTCTCAGCTGTCAGCTCGGCTGCATGGATGGCTCATAGCCCACAGCTCATAGCTCACAGCTCCTCAGGCCCGCAGGTTTTGCAGCCGTTCGCGCAGACGCGCGCCGATCCGCAGCCGCAGATTATCGAGGACGTTCATGAAGTTGATGTAGGAGTCGTACGGCGAGTCGTACGGGTTGAAGAACTTGTGCACGTCCCCGTCGCCCGCCTGCTTGGTGCACATGTACAGGAAGTGATCCGACGACTGCAGACAACGCCAGTCCTGCAGGATCTGGGGATCTCCCGTGCTCTTGACCTCGCGCTCGAGTCGGTACAACTCGTGCAGGGCGTTGGACTGCATGGCATTGCCCAGAAACGCCGAGAGATCGCGCTCACTGTCGGCCCAACTGATCATGTGCGGCACGTCGCATTCGCCCCGCGGCGGATGTGCCTCGATCACTTCGGACGGCGTCTTGAAGTCGTTGCCCGGCCGATCGAGGATCTCGCCGGGAAGATGAGCGAGGAAGTCGAAGATCCCGCAGTCTGCCGGCAGGCGGTCGCCAAACGCCTCGTAGTTCATGAACAGATTGACGACGTCGCCGCTTTCGCCGGTCTGGCTGATCCAGCGGGCGAACTTCTCGGCCGTGAGCGGCCATTCCGGCCAGGCGTGGTTGCAGAACCGAAACGCGATGTCGTCGCTCAACTGGGCGTTGCGCAGCAGCAAGGCCATCTTCGGCGTGCCCGTCGCGCAATACACGTAATTGGGCGAGCGATTCCCCAGCAGGTACGGAACGCCTTCGCTGAGAATGCCGCGATAGCCGAGGCCCGATACGAAGTGGGCCAGGTCGTTGTTGTAGATCAGCTCCGTGTTGCAGAACACCGAGGGCTTCTGGCGAAACAACTGCCAGATCTTGTCGCTGTGCAGGCGAACTTGCTCCGTGAACTCCTCCCGCGAATATAGGAAGCTAAGCGAGTGATGATAGGGTTCGGCGAGGAACTCCACGCAACCGGTGTCGTTCATCTCCTTGAACTGATCCATGACCTCGGGAGCGAAGCGCTCAAACTGCTCGAGCACGATCCCGCTGAGCGAATAAGAGATGCGGAAACGCCCTTCGTGGCGATGGATCAGGTCGAGCATGAGCCGGTTGGCCCGCTGATAGCATTTCTGGCTCAGCTTGCGGCAGATCTCGCTGTTTCGAAAGCCGTCGAAGTAGTTGCGATCGGTGTCGAAGATGCTGTAGCGACGCAGCCGCGAGGGCTGGTGCACCTGGAAGTAGAAGCAAACAGAGGGCACGACGAAAAACCTCCCTGAATGGGGTGGTCACTCGTTCGCTTGGCCCCGTCGGCCATAACAAACCGTGTGCGCGGGGGTATTATACTCCCGCGACCGTCCATCGTGCGACCATTGTAACCGAAAAAAAGCACCGGGCCGACTGGCGACCCGGTGCAGTTCTTGCGCTATGGATGGCGATCTACCGATCCGTCTCACCACCGACGGCGCTTCATGACCGCCAGGGCGAGCAGATTGCCCAGCATCACCCAGGATGTCACACCGAAACCGCACATCGGCGCCACCGGCGTCTGAACCGACTCCGAATCGGTCATTTCGGTCGGCGTTCCATTCTGCTGCTGGGAGTTGTTGGCCCCGCTTGGCAATTGCGTGCCGCCGGTCGGAGTCCCGCTGCCCGAAGGCACGACGTTGCCCGACAGGTTGGGCATGACGACCACGCGGGTGACGGCCGTGCCTTCCTGGTTCAGGGAATCCGGCGCGCTGTCCTGGACCCGCAGTGTGTACTCGGTGGTGACCGTCGGCTTGGCCTCGGGGATCAGAACGTCCGTCCGGGACAGCGTGGTGTTCTGGCTGCCGTCGCTGGCCGTCCAAGTGATCTTGTACGGCGGCACGCCACCCTTCACCAAGCCCCGGAGCTGGACGCTCTGGCCCTCGGTGATGACGTACTCGGGCTGCTCGATGGTCACCTCGAGTGTGGCGGCCACCACCACCTTGACGAGGCGGCTGACCACCTTGCGAGCCGGCTGGCCCGGATCGCTCACGCCCTCCATGTCGCTGACCGTCACGCGGAAGGTGGTGGTCTCGAGCGGCCGGGCGTAGACGGAGAACGTCCAGTACCCATCGCCGGCCGGAGAGCCGGTCAGAGATCTGAAGGCTTTGTAGTCCGGCACATCCTCATCCTCCACGAACGGCGAGACCGGATTGTTCTGATCCGCCGGCGCCATGAGGATGGCGACCTTCTTCTTGCCCAGGATCTGGTCGTCCGGGCCAATGCGATCCTTCTCGCCGATGGTCGGGTCGAATTCGACCTTGTACCGGCCGTCGCCGCCGGTCACCCGGAACTCGAGCCGGACGCTCTGACCAGGCGAAACGGTCTTGGTGGGCGGCGGTATCACCAGCAGGTCGTCATCGGCGGTGCGAATGTTCTCAATATCCACCAGTCTGTCGCTACCACCTTCGCCGTCGTTGGTGATGAACCCGCAAATGCTCGAGTCGTTGGGCGAGTCGCACGGTGCCAGTGTGCTGGGATACTGCAGAGCGTTCGGCGTCACGACGGTGGGATCACCCAACCGGTAGTCGGCCACGTCGTTGCCGGGCCCGCCATGGAGTGTATCGCTCAGGATGTACGTCCGGTTATGCTGGCGGACGTCGTAATCGCCGCGACCGATGAGCACGTCGTCGCCGTCGCCGCCCAACAGGATGTTCACGCGCCAATTGCCGGTGATGTTGTCGGCGAACTGGCTGCCGAGAACGTTGTGGATCTCCTGGAGAACATCGAACCCGCACGCGACCGTGTCCTGGGGCTGCGTCTCGGCGAGATTGACCGTCACGCCCAGAGCGGCGTCCTTGTAGCTCACCCAGTCGGACGGGCTCTCCAGTTGCGGTCCCGGAGGCGTAGGCAAGGGCGGGCCGCCGATGAGCACATCGTTGCCCAGACCTCCTTCGAGCACGTCATTACCGGCTCCGCCATCGAGGCGGTCATCGCCGGCACCGCCGACCAGAATATCGTTGCCCCCCAAGCCGCTGATCTGGGTCGGCGCCAAATCGTGGCCGTAGATCACGTCGGAGCTCTCACTGCCGCGGACAATTTCAAACCGGTCGGGATTGATCACACCGCCCGGCGGCACCGGCGTGCCTTCGGGCAGATACCGGTTGACGATCACGTCATAGAAGCCGCCCGCGCGAGCCGTGGCCAGGCCCGAGCTGTAGGGTGCGAGCCCCGGATCATACGACAGCGCCGGCAGTACCGAGCCGCCGGGGAACTGCAGCGTGACGTCAGTGCCGTCGTCCGTCTTGAGCTCGAGGTCCAGCGCCGGCCATCCGCCCGGAGGCAGAATCTCGGTCATCGGGTCGAGCGGCCAGCCAAAGTTCGAATAAAGCTGGGCCACCTCGCCCCATTCCATCAGATCGATGGGTTCCTGCCGCAGGTTGACCACCACCGAACCCCTCTCGTCCGGCTCGGTGAAGGCCAGCGTGTCCACGCCGTTGCCACCCGACATGTAATCGACGCCGGCCCCGCCGTGGATGATGTCATTGCCCCACTCACCGTACAGCTCGTCGTCGCCGACGTCACCCCAGATCTCGTCGTATCCGGCAGTGGAAGGATCGTCAGGGTTGTCAGCCGAGGGCGGAGGCGCAGAGCTCGGATCGTTGCCGTCGCCCCAGATCTTGTCATTGCCGTTGCCGCCGCACAAAGCATCGGCGCCTCGACGGCCCAGAATGATATCGTCGCCATCCTCACCCAGAAGGATGTTGTCGTAACCGTATTCCTGCCCCTGACCAACTATGTACCTGCCCAGCGGAACTCGTGAGTAACTTCCGGACGGATGCGTGGGATAACCCGGGAAGCGCTGCAGTCCGAACGCGTCCACCACTGTCCGATTCAATTGCCGCCCGCGCGGGCCAAGCGAGTCATCATTACGGGTGCTGCCCGTGATCCGGTCCGCGTGCCGGGTGCCGATCACGTTCTCGATGCCGTAAATCGTATCCTGACCCACAGTGGCTTCGCCATCGAGGGCGTAGCCGGGAGCAAAGGCACCACCCGGATCGTCGTAGCCGAGATCGATTTCCGCACCGATCCCGCCGTACTCCGCCGGAGGCACCATGTGGTAATCGACCGTGTCGTTGGGGTCCAGATCCTGGTACGGCTGCGGTGACCTGGAAGTGAGCATTCCCTCCCTGAGGTTACGATCTCCCAGGGAGAAGTTCGGGTCCGGCTGCGGAAGATCTTCGGACGGCGGTGGTCCGCCGCCATCGTCGTACCCCACCAGGTAGCTGGGATGGACCGAGCAACCGATGATGATGTCGTTTCCGGAGTTGCCCTGAATGACATCCGCGCCATAGTTTCCGACGAGCACGTCCGAGCCCGGTCCGCCAAACAGAACGTCGGGCGATCCGCTCGTGACACTCAGCCCGTCGTCACCCTGGATCAGATCACCGTGATCACCGCCACCGATGCGGCTGACGATATCAAAGTAAACCGCATCGCGATCAGCGGGGCCCCCGTCTCTGCCGTTGAAGGTTAAGTCGCCCCAAATCTCGTCCGAGCCGGCTCCGCCGTTGATGATATCCGACCCCTTGCCGCCCAAAATCAAATCGGAGCCGCTGCCTCCCTTGATCACATCGTTCCCGAAGAACGGCGTGGTCAGATCGTCGTAAAGGGGGTGGTACGCGGGATCGTAGGCAGGATCGTCTGTCGGAACCTCCGGCATGGGGTTCCATGGTCCCCACGAGCCCCGAGCCAGCAAGGCCCTGGGTCGATTGACCACGCGGTCGCCGAAGATCAGGTCGCCGTCGGCGCCGCCGTGGATGTAATCGTCGCCCCCGCCGCCGGCAATCCGGTCGCTGCCGCCGCCGCCGAAGATGGTATCGTTTCCAGCGAAGCTGATATCCGAACAAGGCAGGAGGAACTTGTCGCCCACCGGCGTCGATGCCGAATAATCGGTCATCAGCTCTATGAAGTCATACATGGTGAGCAACCGGAAGTCTTCCACCGGCCACAACCCGTTGAGCGGATGCGGCCGCCAGGCAACGAAATCGGGATCACCATCATCATCCTGATCCAGTTCGTCACCATCGCCGTAAATCTCGTCCGGCTGGTTGCTGCCCCAGATAACATCGCTGCCGGCACCGCCGAACATATAGTCGCCCGTCTCCGACCCACTGCTGTTATCCGGCGTGGAGTAAAGGATATCGTTGCCGGCTTCACCGAAAAGCCAATCCGTATACCTGCCGCCGTGAAGCCGGTCGTCGCCCCTGTTGCCCAGCAGAATACCACCACCCACTTCAAGCTGGGTTCGCAGCGTGTCTGCCCGGATCGTCCCCCGAAGCACCTCGAAATCGGCTAGCGTGTCTGTCGCGCCGAAGGTGTCGACCACGGTACCGTTAAGGGTCCCGTCGATGGGCCCCTCACCGCCGTCACGGGAGTAGTCCACCATGTCGAAGCCGTCACCGCCACGGAGCTTATCCGCGCCGTCGCCACCGACGATAATGTCGTTGCCGGGACCGCCGCTGATGGTGTCATCTCCGTCCTGACCGAAAATGACATCATCGCCCTCACCCCCTTTAACGAAGCCCCTGCCGTTATTTACCGGATCCCGGTCGTCGTGGGCGACGTCGTCTCCGTCACCGCACGCGATGTAATCATCGCCGGGACCGCCGTCAAAGTAGTCCTCACCGTCGCCGCCGAGGAGCACATCGTCGCCACTCTCGCCAAAGAGCCAAACGTTTTTGGTGTTATCCTCGACAAAGAACCGGCCGTCCACTAAGTCGTGACCTTCGCCCGCACCGACGATGATCGTGTCGATATTGTCGAACGTCAGGTCTTCGAGTTGTCCCTCACTGCGAACATTCGCGCAACTTGGGTCACCACCGTAACGGAAAACCGGCAGGTCGTTGACCCAGCACTGCAAGGCAGGTGTCTCGTCGGCGGGAATGGGATCACCTTCCTCCGTGAAGCCCAACTGGCCGGGATACACGATTTCGATGTCGAAACGCCAGTATTCATTGGCGGGATCGGCCGGATCGTCCGGATCAGTGGCGGCCACGTTCGACCAGATCGTGACAAATCCATCACGGGCGATGAAATCGACGTCTATGGCCGTTTCATCGTTGATGATGACCCCGATCCCG